>Ga0208684_1000115_pt1 | contig 75321 bp, 79 predicted proteins | sample MalvireepMed_b05_FD_184245 | JGI IMG/M metagenome (GOLD analysis project Ga0208684, IMG submission 184245) | Marine viral communities from the Global Malaspina Expedition - Malaspina viral metaG DeepMed_b05 (SPAdes) (version 2) | ecosystem: Environmental > Aquatic > Marine > Oceanic | place... | reverse complement strand
GGAGAATGTTGCAACGGGATATGTGTTTAGCCATTACGCTAAATAACTATGTACATGAGCCGTATACGAGGCCCGTATGTACGGTTCTGTGAGAGGGATGAGGCGGTGACGCCTCACCCTACTCGATATGCCCAATGTAAAGACAGCGTAAAGCGCGTCAGAGTCAGTTTTCGTTCAGCTTCACTCATTAGTATAGCCTGTGAATATACACAAATGAGTTAGGAGTAGCATTATGAAACGTATAACACTCAGTATTATTACCGGCGTTTGTTTAATGGTGGCTGGGCAAGCTAGCGCGCACTCAGGGCATCACTCTCACGGTAAAAGAGGGGCAAATGAAACGGTAACCGTTATTACACAGCCTGCTCGCTCTTTGGTTGATGTAGCCATTAGCGTACCAGAGATTGGGCTGTACGTTAATGTTTTGCCGGGGGCGCATAGAGTTGAGGTTATTAATAATCATCGTTACTACGTTGCGAATAACCATTACTACCGCAAGCAAGGAAATCGCTATGTGGTCGTTGATTCACCCTACAAGAAGGCGAAGAAAGTGAAAAACTCTAAGCGCTATAAACATAACCACGATGGCTATCGAGACAACGCAAAAGTGATAGTGATAAGAGAAGGTCGCTAATTAGTCGCTGAAATAACTAAATAAAAATGAAGCGTAATGTGATTACGCTTCGTTTTTTAAATCTCGACCAAGCAGGGCTAAGGCTGCTTCTTTAGGGGATTTTCCGTGATAAAGCACCGCGTATATCTGCTCACAGATAGGCATTTCCACACCCACTTTTTTCGATAATACGTGTACTTCTTCAGTATTGCGGTAACCTTCAACGACCTGACCAATTTCTTCAATGGCCACATCCACGCTTTTACCTTGGCCTAGTGCCAAACCAAAGCGACGATTGCGCGACTGATTGTCAGTACAGGTTAATACCAAATCGCCAAGACCCGCCATACCCATAAAGGTTTCTGGATTTGCACCTAGCTTTACGCCCAAACGGGTGAGTTCTGCTAAGCCACGGGTGATTAACGCTGTACGTGCATTAGCACCAAAGCCTAATCCATCTGCTAAACCAGCGCCAATAGCGATAACGTTTTTCACCGCACCGCCCAGCTGTACACCCGTGAAGTCTGAGTTCTTGTACACGCGAAATGACTTCGCACAGTGCAGTTTTGCTGCAAACTCATCACTTAAGGTATCGTCGGTAGAAGACAGTGAAATAGCGGTAGGCAAGCCTGCTACCATTTCTTTAGCGAAAGTGGGGCCTGAAAGCACCGCTAGCGGATAGTCGGTTCCCAGAATTTCTTCTGCTACATCACGAAGTAAACGACCGGTTTTAGGCTCTAGCCCTTTGGTTGCCCAAATAATACGCTGATGCGGTTTAAGCAAGGGCTTCAAGCTTTGAAGCATAGCCGCAAATGCATGGCTAGGTACTACCACTAAGATGTCTTGGCTGGCAGCGACCACTTCTTCTAGGTTGGCATTAACAACCAACGAATCAGGAAATGTTGCGCCTGGAAGATAGCGAGCGTTTTCTCGGTTGGTGTTCATCTCGGCAACGTGCTTTTCATCGCGACCCCAAAGTAATGTGGGGTTACCATTTCTGGCAAGACAAAAAGCAAGGGCGGTGCCATAAGACCCCGCCCCCAATACTGAAACTGACTCTGAAACCGGATTCGACTTCATGTCCACGTCCTTCATGGTCAACTAATTAGGCGTCCATTTTAGGCGCTTCGCCCTGCGCTTGCTGTGCACGTTTTTGCACGTAAGCGGCAAAGATAGCGTCGAAGTTTACAGGTGCGAGGTTAAGTGGAGGGAAAGTACCACGGTTAACCAAGTTAGAAATTGTCTCACGCGCATATGGGAAAAGCATGTTCGGGCAGAACGAACCTAGCGTGTGCGCTTTGTTTTGGTCTGGCATTTCGCCAATAGCAAAAATACCTGCTTGCTGTACTTCACATAGGAAGGCCGTCTCTTCGCCTAGTGTTGCCGTTACGGTCACTGAAAGCACAACTTCAAATACATTTTCTTCTAGCTTGTTCGTGCTAGTGTCGATGTCTAGTTTAATTTCTGGCTTCCACTCTTTAGTGAAAATAGCTGGCGCGTTTGGAGACTCAAAAGAGATGTCTTTTGTGTAGATACGCTGAATATTGAACTGAGCACCCTGCTGCGCTTGTGCGCCTGCTGCTTCGCCGTTGTTTGTCTGATTTTCGTCAGCCATGGTATTTCCTATTTAATTGTCGTTTTAATTTAATGTAGTGCGTTGCTGTATGCGCTGACGCTTTACGCTAAACCCAGCATAGGGTTTAGTTTGCTTTGTGCTTCTAAAGCCATCACATCGTCACAGCCACCAACGTGCTGATCGTCAATGAAAATCTGTGGAACAGTCCAGCCGCCGTTTGCTCGCTCAATCATTTCGTCGCGTAGCTCAGGCTTAACATCTATCGGGTATTCAATAAATTCTACACCCTTTTGCGTCAACAGCGCTTTTGCGCGATGGCAGTATGGGCAGTGGCCCTTGGTGTAAAGTTCTACTTTGCTCATAAAGGTTACCTGTTATTTAGAAACGGGAAGGCTGGCGCTTTGCCATGCGTTCATTCCGCCTTTTAATACATTCACATTCGCGAAGCCGTCTTTTTGCATCGCATTTGCTGTACCACGAGCCTGATTACCCATAGCGCATACTACGATAATGGGTTTGTCTTTACTGTTTTCAAGTTTCTTGAAGTTTTTCTCGCGCACTTCTTCAGGTTTAATCTGCCTTGCACCCAAAATATGACCTGCATTAAATTCTTTCGCAGGACGTGTATCAAGTACTATTGCGTCATGTTTATTAATTAAAAGTGTTGCTTCGTGAGTGCTTAGCTCTTTTACCGAAGATGTCCATGCACTGATATAACTAAATATCAACATGGCAATCAGCGCAACCCAAATACCAGCAAGAATAAAGTTGTTGCTAGCAAATTCAATTAGTTGATCCATTACCTCTAACCCTGTCTACAGACCATGAAAAGAGTGCAAAGTATATAGAAAAATGGGCGAGAAACCAGCCTACCTTTCACTAAGATGGATGTGAGGTGCGGCATGCTTCATAGAAATACTTTAGATGGTTGATATTACGGATAAATTGCACTGGGCATATGCGTGACCGTCAGATACACTGGAAAATGTTATTAATAGCAATAACGAAATTGACGCATTATCGAAAAAGGCGAGGTTTTAAGCACACGTTATGTCATTACGGTCATTACTTTCAATCATAGGGTGTATTATTGCACTCGCTACTCTGCCGATTGGAAGTGGTGCTATTGCGCAAGAAGCCGGGGCCAGTGCGCAAAAAGAGAAGTTAGCAGAACTACAGGCAGAGCTTCGCGCGCGCCAACAGGTATTAAAAAATAATAAAGCCAGTGCGCAAGAGCTAAAAAGTGTACTTAAAGCCTCTGAACTTGAGATAGCGAAAGTCGCCAAGGCATTAGCCATTACTCGTCAGTCGCTTGCCAATGTAGAGCAAGAACAAGCAAAGCTTGGTGCTGAGCAAGAAACCCTTAAAGCGGCTATTCGCAAACAGCAGTCTTTATTATCTAGTCAATTAAAAAGTGCTTTTATGGCGGGGCATTACGACTACGCAAAAATGTTGTTTTATCAAGATGACGCCCGCACATTTGAACGCGTAATTACCTATTACCAATATGTTGCTAAAGCTCGTCAAAAAGAGATTGAAAGTTTTAGAAGCAATGTAGCAAGGCTTGAGGAAGTTAACGCTGAACTCGATGAAAAAGCGCAATCGCTTGCCGCTCTTAAAGAAGAGCAAGAAGGTCAGCGCGCGGTGCTCATAACGCGCCAAGCCGACCGTAAAAAAACACTCACAAAAATCAATAAAACTATAGCGTCGGAAAACCAAAGAATTGCTTCATTGCAGGCCGATGAAAAAGCCCTTAGAGATGCTATAGAGGCCGCGCGTATAGCCGCTGAACGAGCTGCAAGGAATGCGGAAGTATCTATGGACGGACTAGCGAAGCTCAAAGGAAAGTTAACGCCGCCAGTGAAAGGGAGAGTTCGAAAGCTATTTGGTAGCCGCCGCCAAGGGCAAGTATCTTGGAAAGGTATTATCATTGATGGTGCAGAAGGCGACCCTGTCAATAGCATCGCCCCTGGTAAAGTCCTCTACGCCGATTGGCTTCGTGGTTTCGGGTTGGTTGCTATTATTGACCATGGTAAAGGCTACATGAGCGTGTATGGGCACAATCAAGCTTTGCTTAAACAGGCTGGTGACGATGTTAGACGGGGCGAGCGAATAGCCCTTGTTGGGCGAAGTGGCGGTCAGGAATATCCTAACCTTTACTTTGAAATTCGCCACAAAGGTAAAGCCCTTAATCCAAGCTCGTGGCTAGACTGAGCGGTTGCCCAACCAGAGTGCGCGCGTGGGCTGGCGCTATTAAAATAACACTAAAGTCATCAGCAACGTTGAAACTGAACCAGTTGTTGGTATGCTAAGTTTGAGAGTTAAAAATAAAACACAGCTATGTGTATTGTGCGCTAAATAATAATGATGAAAAATGGATGTGATTTAGATGCTTTTGCGTCTGCTAACGCCTTGTATAATCTTTGTTTTATGCGGGCTTGTTAGCCCTTACGTCAAAGCAAAGTCAGACATAATAATAATCTTAGATGACCTGGGCTACAGGCCGTCCGATATCGCTGCTTTCTCTCTTCCTAAAGAAGTTACTTTTTCCATACTCCCACAAACGCCTTTGGCATCTGAAATAGCGCAGCGCGCTGAAAAAGAGGGCAGGGCGGTAATGCTGCATATGCCGATGCAGGCTCAAAATGGTAAAAATATGGGGCCCCTTGGGCTTTCAACTGATATGTACGCCGGTGCTATTACACACAATGTCCGCAGGGCAATGAAGAGCGTACCTAACGCGGTGGGTATCAACAACCATATGGGAAGTGCCTTTACCGGGCAGCGAGAGGCGATGGAAGCGTTACTTAAAGAGGTGAAGCGTCAGGGGCTATTCTTTGTCGACAGCCGAACGACAGTATTATCTAAAGGAAAGGAAATTGCCGAACAACTCGGTGTGCCTAACGCCAGTCGCCAAGTGTTCCTTGATCACCGCTTAGAGCCTGCGTTTTTATTACAGCAATTCAATGAGATGAAGCGTATTGCTAAGCGTGAAGGACGAGTTTTAGTTATAGGTCACCCTCATCCTGCCACCATAGACTTTTTGCAAACGCATTTACCACTACTTGAAAAAGAAGGCTTTAGCCTCGCCTCTGTGGCAGACTATTTTCCCGATGCACCGAAAGTGGCGAAGCAGTTTCCAAATGTGCATGAGCAAACCGCAGGGCTTTCACACCACATAATTGCCAGTAAAAACATTGCTGACAAAAATATTACTCTGAAAAATAACTTGGCTTTCACGAATAAAGTGAATTCAGAAAACCTAGAGCACACTCGATATAGCACGCGAAAAGTGTCGCCAGAAATCACTGATGTTGCGCCAAAGGAATAGTTAACCCACTTACTTTCCCCCTTCATTAGTCTACTTTCGTCTCAATAAGATCAAAATTTAATGTGGGAACGTTTCGCATTTTTGCTAGTCTGTTATAATATAACGTCTCTGACAGTATTTTTGCGCACATATTCCGGCACGGTGGTATTTAGAGTAATGACTCCAATTGATGAGAATCCAACAAAACTAGACAAACTTGGCATTTGGGTGTCGAGCTTGTGTGCGTTGCATTGTCTCGCTCTACCTGTCTTGATCCCGCTATTACCTCTTGTAGGTTCAAGCTTTTTTGCGCAAGTGTGGTTCGAAAGAACCATTTTAACCTTCTCTTTAATTGTAGGCGCAGTGGCGTTGATTAGCGGTGCTGTCCGTTACCACGGTAAATACTACCCACTTATATTATTGTTCACAGGTGGCGCTATTTACTGGCATAAAGATATTTTTGGGCATCACTACGAACCATTTACCATCGCTCTCGGGGCAGCGCTTATTGTAGCCGGGCACTGGTTTAATATGCGTTTGTGCAGACAGTGTAAATGCTGCAAGAGCACCGTATTTTCAGAGCATCTTTCTACCGAATTAAAATAAGCAGTACAACGTATTCAAAAAAACGAGCTCTGGGGTTAATTAAGACAGTGCCTTAAGGGCTGTATCGGGCACGTTAGTAAAGATACCTGTAACCCCCCATTCTCGTAGCATTAGCATATCCCTTGGTTCATCAACGGTATATACAAATACGTCAAACCCATCGCGTAGGGCCTCGTGTACAAAGCTCTTATCAACAGCATCTAAGGCAATATTAACCGAATAGGCGTTAAGTGCTCGGGCGCTGGCAGTACAGTCTAGTTCGTAACTTGCCGAGAGCGCTCCAATCTTAACCTTTGACCAGCGCTTTGCGATTGCATGAAGCCAATGGTGATTAAATGAGGATATAAGCAGCTTATCAACGTTAATACCGCTTTCTTGCACAGCCTGCTTTACGTCTTCAACCCAGCTATCGACATCGTTTAAGTGTTTAATTTCGATATTGCACCACTTATTATCAACAACACAATTTAGGGTTTCAGAAAGGGTTGGTATGCGCTCACCTTCGCCTATGTCCATTTCTCGAAGCGCTTGCCACGATGCATCTAACAGGTAACCCGGCTCGCGAGCACGACGTTTAAGGGTCCTGTCGTGGAAAACTACAATGCCGTCATCGTGCTGATAAGTGTCGAACTCAATACCATCTGCATGTTGCTCAAACGCTAACCTAAAGGCTTTAAGTGTATTTTCAGGTGCTGCTTTGCTGGCACCGCGGTGTGCAAAAATGAGCATAGGTACTAGCCCCTTCCATTATCAATACGCATTATTCATCGTTTGAACTGTGCAACTTATGGGTATTAAGCGTTTCATAAACTGACGCCGAGGTAATGAGTATGCCTCCTACTAGCGCACTCCAGCCAGGCGTTTCATTTAGCAAAATAATAGCGAGAAAAACGCCGTAAAGAGGCTGCATGCAGGCTATTAGAGAAAAAGTTTTTGCTCGTAAATGTCGCAGACTCGCTGCAATTAACGCATGGGGCAGGGCTGTAAATACGGTGCCTAATAGCAACAACATGAGCCATGAATTCGTTGAGGCAGAGGCAATGGCTTCACTTCCTACAGGCAGCATCAACACGCTAATAACTAAGGTTTGCCATGCCATCGCTTGTGCACCAGTATAATGCTTAAAGTGTTTGCGATGAATAAGGTTTCTAAACGAATACAAAATAGCAGAGGCAATGCCTATTAGAACGCCAAGCGTAATATCGTTCTCTAACGATGTTTCAGGCACAATTAGGTATACGCCAATGATGACCGTTAGCGTAGATAGGATATCCTGCCAAACCAGCCTTACTCGTTCGAAAAAAGGTTCGATAAGTACGGTAATTACAGGAAAGGTGAAAAGCGCAATCATGCCCACAGATACGCCGGCATACTGCATCGCCGCAAAGTAGGTAACCCAATGAAGCGCCATGAGTAAGCCTAAGCCAAGCGCAACGCCGTAATCTTTTCTGCTATTCAGCTTTATTTTATTTTTGGCCAGCTTTAGAAATGCAAATAGGGCAATGCATGCAAATACCGAGCGGACCAGGGTAATATCACTGGCACTAAGTGGTACAAGCCTAGAAAAAAGGGCCGTACCACCTAATAAAACAACCGTGAGGTGAAGCGAAATTAGGCTTTTTTTAACAGCATCCATAAATTAGCTGTCAGCGCCCTCTGAAGGTGTATCTTTCTTGGTTTCGCCAGCATTTTCATCAAACTCGTTGCTAGCTTGAACAGGAGTTTCGGTAGTTTGCTCTGGTGTAATAGCTTTTTGTGAAGACATTTTTGAAGCCATCGGCTCACCTAAGCGTGTCACCATGCCAGGGGCAATATCTTCGAAATCTATCATGTCTTTTTCGAAACAAACTACAATGGTTGAGCCTAGCTTAAAGCGCCCAAGTTCAGCCCCTTTTTCTAACTTAACCGCCGCTTCGCTATCAGTTTCATACGACCAGTGCTGGACCGTCTTACCTGTAGGTGGAGTCACCGTGCCAGCCCAAACCGTTTCGATACTCGCCACAATAGTAGCACCTACTAATACCATTGCCATTTTGCCCACCGGGGTGTCGAACAGCGCTACAACACGTTCGTTACGTGCGAAAAGGCCCGGAATATTTTGTGCAGTAAGCGGGTTGACCGAAAACAGTTCGCCCGGCACGTACAGCATGTCAGTTAGCGTACCTTCAATAGGCATATGGATTCTGTGATAGTCACGTGGCGCCAAGTAAACTGTTGCGAACTTGCCGTTTTTAAACGGTGCGGCAACATCAGGTTTTCCGCCTAGTAACGTGGTAAGGCTGAAGTCATGGCCTTTCGCTTGGAAAATGCTGTCGCTGCGGATATCGCCAAACTGGCTCACTGTGCCGTCAACAGCATGGATTAGCACATCGTCACTTTCATCGATAGTGCGCGCTTCTGGCTTAAGCGGACGAGTGAAGAATTTATTGAAGCTTCGGTAATGCTCGGGCTTTTCATGAAGAGCCTCGGTCATATCAACATTGTATTGCTTAATAAATAGCTTGATGAAAAAGGTTGTCACGCTACCCATCTCTGCTTCAGCGAGTTTACCCACAAGGCGAGAAAGCAAATGCTTAGGGGTAACGTATTGTAAATTAACTTTAAGCCAATCTAACACAAAATATCTCCGTTTCTTTTATGCAAACAATAACGCATTGCATAGATAGCGCTATTGTATAGTAAGTCGTAGTATTTAGAGCAACTTTAGGGTTATGAGTGCTTACACAAAAGCATAAGCACGGGTTTACTCTCGGTGAGTGTTATCGCGTTTTGTTTAAAACCGCTTATGCACCTGGGGGCTGACTATGGCTAGGACGCTGCTCTTCCATCGTGGTTAATATTCGGTGGTAGCTGTCAAAGCGTTCTGCACTGATTTTCCCTTCTTCAACCGCTTCTCTTAACAAGCAGCCCGGATCGTTTAAGTGCTTGCAGTCGCGAAATTTGCAGCCGCCTAAATAGTCTCTAAACTCAATAAAACCCCATGTGATACGCTCAACGGGAATATGCCACAGGCCAAACTCACGTACTCCTGGAGAATCAATTAAATCACCCCCAGCCGGTAAATGAAGCAGTTTAGCAGCGGTGGTGGTGTGTTGACCCAGCCCTGAGTTATCTGAGATATCACCGGTTAATTCATCGGCATCTGGCAGAACCTGGTTAATAAGGCTCGATTTACCAACGCCCGACTGCCCCACGAAAACGCTGATATTATCATTAAGGTATTCGTTAAGTGTATTAATACCCTCGCCAGTTTTACAGCTCGTAAACAGCACTTCGTAGCCTAGTTTTTCATAGGTTTTAAGCTGCTCTGTGACGGTTGCGCGTTCTTCATCGCTAAGCAGCTCTACTTTATTAAGTACAATAAGTGGCGTAATGCCAATATCTTCACAGGCCACCAAATAGCGGTCGATTATATTCAGTGAAAGAGAAGGTAAAATAGAGCTAACCACAATAATACGGTCGATATTCGCGGCAATGGGTTTGATACCGTCGTAATAATCGGGGCGAGTGAGCACGGAGTGCCTGTCTTTTACTATTTCGATAACACCCCTTACACCCGACTCAGCATCATCCCCTTTGCTGAAAAAGACTTTGTCTCCGCACACTACAGAGTCGACGGTACGGCGAATATGGCAGCGAGACACCTCGCCCTTGTGGTCCTCAACATCAGCATGTTTACCAAAGCGGCCAATTACAGTGCCGCTTTCTAATGCGCTTTCGTCAAGGCTGGCAGCGCCTTTCGTGCCGTGCTTTTCGCGCAAGCGTTTGCTTCTGTTTGCTGCAACTTGTCGCTTCTGTCGTTGTGTAAGTTTTGGTTTTTTCGCCACGATTCTTTTCTAGTTTCACGTATACTATGTCAATAATACCGTTTGTAGGGCATGGTTGCCATGTCTGTAGCGCAAAGAGGAAAGTAATGAGTAAACACGACAGTAACCTTGTTTGGATAGACATGGAAATGACAGGGTTAGATCCTGAAACCTGCGTAGTTATGGAAATTGCCACCATAGTTACCGATGCACAGCTTAATATTTTGGCTGAAGGCCCCGTAATAGCGGTACATCAAAGTGATGACGTGTTAAACAACATGGACGAGTGGTGCACACGCGTTCACGGAGAAAGTGGGCTTACTGCGCGTTGCCGAGAGAGTAAAATAAGCGTAGAAGAAGCATCCGCACAGACTATTGCCTTTTTAGAGCAATGGGTGGATGCGGGTAAATCGCCGCTATGTGGAAATACCATCGGTCAGGATAGACGTTTTATGGTGAAGTACATGCCAGAGCTTGAAGCTTACTTCCACTATAGAAATGTTGATGTAAGTACAATAAAAGAGCTAACGCGCCGCTGGAAGCCGGAAATTTTAGACGGTTTCGACAAGAAAGGCGTACACTTAGCCTTAGATGATATTCGCGAGTCTATTGAAGAAATGCGCTATTATCGAGAGAAAGTGTTTACGATTTAAGCATTCGAGCATTGAGGTGCAAAAAAAGTAGAATTAAAGGTTGCGTTACCCCAAAATTTTTGTAAAATTCGCATCACTTCAAACGAAGTACCTCTTTTGTTGCGGGAATAGCTCAGTTGGTAGAGCACGACCTTGCCAAGGTCGGGGTCGCGAGTTCGAATCTCGTTTCCCGCTCCAAATTTTAAAAGCTGATAGTAAAATTTACTTTCAGTGGGCGTGAAAAGCGCGACCCCTAGTGGGCCCGCGACCGAGTGTCGGCCAGTTGGCAAATCTCGTTTCCCGCTCCAAATTCACTTACCATAGGTAAGTATCTATAAGATGCACAGCATCGACTCTATGCGGGAATAGCTCAGTTGGTAGAGCACGACCTTGCCAAGGTCGGGGTCGCGAGTTCGAATCTCGTTTCCCGCTCCAAATTTTTCAAACACCTCAAAAATTAAAACTTATCTAGTTTTTAAGTGCGACCACTTGATGGGCCCGCGACCGAGTGTCGGCCATTGCTTCGCAACGAGCTCAAATCTGTTTCCCGCTCCAAATTTTTTCTTCAGTATTCATATTTCATAATCGCATTTACTTTGTAAGTGAAAGCTATCTGAACTTTCTTCTTTGTTAATGCTCAACTACTAGGTGCTTTTATGGATGGATGCATTAATGGTAGACTCAAGGATTGATAGATATGAGCTTGAGAGGAGCAGTCTTACTCAAATAAGCCTGCCAAGCGCTTCTGATCTTCGTGCGCTTTTACTTTCACTTGGTATCAATGGGAGCTTGTTACTCGCGTTGGCATTCACCACAGAAAACGAGTCTATAAATCAGCAACACTTTCCACCTGTATTGCTAAAAGCAGTATTAGTAATGCCAACGAGTGCCCCTCAAAAGACCGACATTGATTCAGAACCAGTGAATGAGAAAGGTAGCGACCTAGAACATAGCGCTGCCATTGAAAAAACTAAAAAGGGTGAGAAAGTATCGAGCGCTAACAAAGTGGTTGGCAAAACTAAAGAACCACAGAAACTTTTGGTAAAAGAACCTTCACCACAATTTAAAGCAAGAACAAAAGAAACCAAGCTTAAAATTCGGGATGCCACACAAGATTATATCAATCGTTTGAACGCACAACGATTGCATGACATCGCTAATCAATCACCTTCAAACAAAACTCATTCGAATGTGAAAAGAAACCCTAAGCTTTCTAACTCCTCCAATACTGAAAACGAAGACTCTCTAAAAAGCATCGAAATAGTCCTTGATTGCAGTTCAATAAAAGGGAAGTTATTTAGCACCCTCAGTAAAAACAAGGGGGTTACTCTTAACGATCGTGACTTTCCCACGCTAGCGGGTGACGCAACTAAATCAGTTCAGGGTACCGTGAAGTGTCGAGACCACGGCAGTATTCAATTGCATATTGATAAGTATCTAAACAAGCTGCAATAGCTGTAATCTGCAAAATTATACCAAAGTATAAGTTTCTCGTTATGCCATTTTCCAGCACCGATTCTGTCTGCGTTCACGCACTATAATGAATCCTTATTCATCATTTTTTGCATCGTATTGGTGCGTAGCCGCCTAGATTTTAATCCGCATCTCGATAAACCTAGGACTTGTTGTGCCTTTTGCACGAAAATTGTGCAACTGGTAGCACTTTAATAAGTCTGTTTGAATATTAAATGGATTTTAGTGGGTAAATATGCATAATGCGCCGTTTTTTAGCGGTAGTTTCGCTAATTAGTCGCCTTTTGATAGGCACATAGTTTGCAGATCTACATGGTTTGCTAAACATAGTGTGTTAATTAAATAGGCTATGTAAAACGCATATCTCAGACATATAAAAAATAACCATCGCTTTTAGACTCCTCGAAAGTGCCGTAAAGAGCACTTTGGAACGAAAAAGTAATACTTGGAGAAACACACATGGCTTTTGGTTCATCAAAGCAAAACAATATTTCTGCACTAGCAATTGCAGTAGCATCTGCACTTACCGTTAGTGCATCTGCGGTTCAGGCTCAGGAAGAAGCCGCTGTTGAAGAGAAGGATGTCGAAAAAGTAGTTGTAACCGGTTCTCGCGTTGCTCAAGACTCCTCCCTGGAAGCAGCGAGTCCTGTTCTTGCCATTAATGCTGGTGATATCAAAACATCTGGTCAAATAGATTTAGGTGCCATGTTGCGTGAATCGCCTCAACTACAGGCGTCACTGCCGGGGTCTTTTTCTGCATTTAATGGAACCCCACTAGGAGCAAGCTTACTGGACTTACGTAATCTAGGTAGTGAGCGAACCTTGGTTATGGAGAACGGTCGACGACATGTTTCAGGTATTGAGGGTACGGGCTCTGTTGATGTAAATACCATCTCTACTGCTTTACTTAGAAACGTGGAAGTCCTCACTGGTGGTGCCTCAGCTGTTTACGGCGCTGATGCGGTAACCGGTGTTGTCAACTTTAATATGAGAAACGGAGCCTCGTTCGACGGGCTAGAGCTTCGCACTCAAACAGGTGTGACTGACGATGGTGATGCGAATGAATTCTTTTTATCATTGGCCAACGGCTTTTCTACAGATAAAGGTGATTTAGTATTCGCGGTTGAATACCAAGAAACCAGCCCAGTGTATGCTAGAGATAGAGACTTCGCAGGCTCTGGTCTATATACACAAGTAGCCAATACAGAGGCTACTCAGAGTGCATTTGGTATTGATTCACGCTTCAAGAATACTTGGGTGCCAGATTACAGACTTCCAATTTCAAGTGACAGAGGTGTAATTTCATTAACTGGCAGTGCGTTTGGGGATGTCGCTGGATCTGGCGGCGTGCTAGGTTGCGGCACTATCGGAACGTCCATGTTTCCAACGTGTCAGGTAGTGGGTGAAGACGGCACCTTACGTGCCTACAATCCCGGCGATGTTTATGCTGGACCTTTCGATGCGAGTGGTGGTGATGGTGTACCGGGTAGTCCCGACGCTGAACTTATCCTTCCAGAGTCTAAAAGAGTCTTAGTACAGGCAGTGTCAAATTACGAACTAAATGAATTCGTAAATTTCTTTGTAGATGCCAAATTCGTATTTAGCTCGACTAAAGAAACTAATCAGGTGAATGGTTTCAATGACGATATTCCAATCTCACTAGACAATCCGTATATTCCTGCAGCTCTACTGTCTCAAATTAATGAATTACAAGCAGAAGGTGAATCACCAAGCTTGGTAATGTCCCGCGATGTTCTTGATATAAACGCTAATTCAAACCCAGAAGCGGAACGTAAAACGTATCGTATTGTTACAGGCTTCGATGGTTATATCCCTAACACCGCTCTAGAGTACGAGGTTTTCTATAACTACGGTCGAACTGATGCCGACATTACTTCGAACTTGCGCATAGAAGACAGATACTTCGCCGCTATTGACGCTGTAACAGATCCAGCAACTGGCAATGTTGTTTGTCGCTCTGACCTAGACAGTTCTGCGCTTCCTCCTACGTCGCCGTTTCCATCTGCGAATGCGAATTTTGGATTCTTAACTTTCCAGCCTGGTGATGGTTCTTGTGTACCAGTGAATTTGTTTGGAAAGGATTCAATCAGCGCTGAAGCGGCTAACTTTATATTCCAACCTGGCACTGAGCAGAACGATATAACGCAAGAGAATTTCTTAGCAGTAGTATCGGGAGACTCTTCTGATTTATTCGAGCTTCCGGCAGGCCCTGTTATGTTTGCTCTTGGTTACGAATGGAGAAAAGAGTCAAGTACCTATACGCCAGATCCATACTCCGCAGCAGGCTTAACCTTTGGAACATTAGACTCTCGCAACGGCCCAACCAATCCTTCTGACGGTGAGTACGATGTTTCAGAATACTTTGTAGAAGCAACTATACCTTTACTAGAAGGTGTCGATTTCGCTGAGCGATTAGAGCTGCGCACTGCATACAGAAGCTCAGACTACGACCCATATGGTACGCATGACGCTTGGACGATAGGAACAGTATGGTCACCTGTTGATACATTTAGTATTCGAACGACCTTCTCTGAAGCGGTGCGGGTTCCCAACATTAATGAAGCCTTCGCACCTACATTTGCGGCTTCACTTGGTGCAGGAGATGACCCTTGTAACCAAAACTTAATTAGTGCGGGCTCTGAGTTCAGGGAGGCGAACTGTATTGCACTGATTGGCGACGCGGTAGCTGATGGCACTTATGATTCTACTAACTTCCTGTCAGCGTTTGTTTCTGGTTCAACGGGCGGTAACCCAGACCTTGATCCTGAAGAAGCAGAAACCATCACGATTGGTACAGTGTGGAGACCAGATACAGAGCTCGACGGTATGCTGGAAGGTTTAGTAGTGACACTAGACTACTATAATATTGAAATTGATGGCCTGATTGATAGCCTTACTGGTTTTGACATTGCATCTAACTGCGTAGACGCGCCAACAATCAACAACCAATTTTGTGACGCAATTGACCGTGATGCTACAAATGGATTTATCACAGATTTTCGTTCAGGGTTTATCAACCTTGCAGCGGTAGAGACATCTGGTATTGATTTCCGCGTAGATTATGGCTTTGAGTTGGCTAAATTAGTCGACACAGACGGAAGAATTGAATTCACAATCAACGGAACAAACTTCCTCAAAAATGATGAAGTAAGGGATGTGAGTGCACCTGACGAAGTCACTGATGTTCTTGGAACGTTTGGGCGACCAGAGTGGATCGTAAACATGAGTGCAGACTATATAATTGGTGAACTCGTTGTTGGGTGGAGAGGACGCTACGAAGGAAGCCAGCTACTTCCAGGGCTAGAAAACCAGGATATCGAGAGTGATCCTGATTTTATCAGTCAAACTCACACTGGCTCTGCGTTGGTGCATGATTTCTCTGTTTCATACACTTTTGAAGACAGCCTAGAAGTATATGGTGGTATCAATAACGCGTTTGAGGAAGATCCTTACCTTGGCACATTGTCGAGACCGGCAGGGCCTAGAGGACGCTTCTTCTACCTAGGCGTAAATTACACAATGTAACGTCTACACAGATATCAAAAAGCAGCTTTTTAGCTGCTTTTTTTATATCTCCAAATAGGAATTTATTTGCATCACTACTTCGTTGGGATTATGTTAATGTAACTTCCTCTGGTCTAACCAGTGGCGCAGATTTAATAATCACTCGAAAGATAAAAAGCTCCCAACTATCAGCGTGAACAACTATGTCAAAGAACTACGTACTCAATACTTATAATAAATTCATGAAACTTCCGTTTGGCAAAAAGCTGTTTAGCTGGTATTCAGCGCGCAGGGCGCCTTATTTCTCAACGGTGTCACCGCTTATTACCGACATCAAACCTAATTACTGCGAAGTGTTAATTAAAAAACGCAAAGGGGTGGAAAACCACATAGGTACGGTTCACGTTATTGCTATTTGTAATGGTTTAGAAATGGCCATGGGCTTTATGTGTGAAGCGTCAATACCTAAAAACCTTAGGTGGATCCCAAAAGGCATGGAAGTGAAATATCCCGCTAAGGCAGACTCTGATATTCGCTGTATTGCTGAAGTGCCAGCTGATGCATGGAAACCTGGCGATTTACCCATTTCTGTTAAGGCATATAATGCTGAGGGGACGGTAGTGGTAGACGGCACAATCACCGTATGGGTTAGTGAAAAGCGCTAATTGCCCTTCATTTTTGCTAAGGTCGCTGTTGCGGCCTTTTTATTGTTCGTAAAACACATCAATATTAAGTTTTTACTACACGCCTATTTCTCATTGACAGCATTCAAAATCCCATCTAAGAATAACGGGTAAGCGATTAAGGCGCTATATCAGTAGTCTATTTCATTCAACAATTTAAGTGGCAAACCTCATGTATTACTTATCAGAGCGCCACGGTGAAAGAGGTTAAGATGTCTGTAATCACAAAAGAGCACGTTACCAGAAAACCTTTCGCAGATAAGAAGAACTATCCCTATGGCTTTGCCCGTTCAGGGGATTTTTCGATTAATGAAAGCAATTTGCTGCAAGCCCATGGTAGTTTGTTTGCCGCGCTAGTGGATGGCAAGATAACGCCCGAAAACGATGAAGAGCAAGCCTATCTTGAATCGGCACTCGGACATCGCGACCCTGCAACGCCCCAAGAAAAAGCGTGGTTAAAATACCAATCACGAATCAATAGGCCAAAAACAGCCAGTATTTACGGTTCAAAAAAAACGGTTGTCGAAGATGTTGACGATGACGATAATATAGGCGACAACAGTGATCTTGATATTGGTCTCGATGATTAAGCGAATGCCTTCGCTCAACGGTCAACGCGCAGGTTCGCTTTTCTACGTTCAGCGCGTATTTTGCCCACGCTGTTAAATTTATGTAAATTATTATCCTATTTTTTGTCAATTTTAATTCTTCATCGAAATATTTGTCCTAATTATTGCGAATATTGGGATATATATCTCACTTTTACGCATTTTGGTGTTTTATCTTCCTATTACCTTAGATATAGTCGGGGCATCGTCAACGTACGCTGACAAACCCCCCAACCCATTACAGGAGAAAGCACTGTGAAAATGATGTCGGGCGCAGCCATGGTGGTTGAAGCGCTAAAAGATGTAGGAGTGACACACGTGTTCGGTTACCCAGGTGGTGCCGTACTAGACATTTATGATGCGTTATTTGCGCAAGATGATGTCAAACACGTCCTCGTACGTCATGAACAGGCAGCCGCCCATATGGCGGATGGTTATGCACGTTCAACTGGCAAAACCGGCACAGTGCTCGTCACATCAGGTCCAGGTGCTACGAATACTATTACTGGTATCGCGACTGCCTATATGGACTCTATCCCGATGGTAATTTTATCGGGGCAGGTGCCGTCGAAGCATATTGGTGAAGACGCATTCCAAGAAACTGATATGGTGGGGTGCTCACGCCCTATCGTTAAGCACAGCTTCTTGGTTAAGCGCGCGGTGGATATTCCAGAGGCGATTGCGAAAGCTTATTATATTGCCAATACAGGCCGTCCAGGGCCGGTGGTTGTAGATTTGCCAAAAGACATTGTTAACGTGGCTGAGGAACACCCTTATGTGTATCCTACCGACGTGACCATGCGCTCTTACAACCCAACCGAAAAGGGCCATCCTAAGCAGGTCAAAAAAGCGGTTGAATCGTTACTTAAAGCCGAGCGACCCGTATTGTATGTGGGGGGCGGTGCAGTCGCCTGCGACGCTTCAGCGAAAGTTATTGAGTTGGCTGAAAAGCTAAACGCACCGGTAACCTGTACCCTTATGGGCCTAGGCGCTATGCCGGGCACCCACAAGCAATTTATCGGTATGCTTGGTATGCACGGTACCCTTGAAGCGAACAAAACCATGCACAATGCCGACTGCATTATCGCGTTAGGTGCTCGTTTTGATGACCGTGTTACTAATAATGTCGATAAGTTCTGCCCTCATGCTGATATTATCCATGTGGATATCGACCCTGCCTCAATCTCTAAAACCGTAAATGCACATATTCCAGTGGTGGGTTCGGTAGACAAAGTGCTTGATCAAATTTTGAGCCAGGTAAATAAGAAAGATTTATCTTCTCAAAGTGACAAGCTAGCCGACTGGTGGCAGCAAATTGAAACCTGGCGTTCTCGTGAATGCTTGAACTACGCGCAAGGCGAAGAGGTTATTAAGCCTCAGCGCGTTATCGAAGCCTTGTATAAGCATACCGACGGCAAGGCTTATGTAAGCTCAGATGTAGGTCAGCACCAAATGTTTGCTGCGCTTTATTACCCGTATGACAAACCGCGCCAGTGGATTAACTCTGGTGGTCTAGGCACCATGGGCTTTGGTTTGCCGGCGGCGATGGGCGTACAGTTTGCGCACCCAGGCTCAACGTCTGTGGTAGTAACAGGTGATGGCAGTATTCAAATGAATATTCAAGAGCTATCTACTTGTTTGCAGTACAACTTGCCTATCAAAATTATCTCGTTGAATAACCGTGCGCTGGGTATGGTGCGTCAATGGCAGGATATGATTTATAAAGGGCGTCACTCACACTCATATATGGATTCAATGCCTGACTTTGTAAAGTTAGCAGAAGCTTACGGGCACGTAGGCATTAAAGTAGACAAACTTGACGAGCTAGATGCGGCTATGGAGAAATGTTTCAGCTACACAGATCGCCTCGTGTTTATGGACATAGCAGTAGACCAAAACGAACACGTATATCCAATGCAAATTAAGTTTGGCGCAATGGATGACATGCGCTTAAGCAAGACGGAGCGAACCTGATGAAACGTATTATCTCAGTATTAATGGAAAACGCCCCAGGCGCACTATCACGTATCGTAGGGGTGTTCTCGCAACGTGGCTACAACGTAGATTCACTGTGTGTTGCACCCACGGATGACGAGAGCCTATCGCGCCTCACTATTATCACCCACGGCGACGACAAGGTTATCGAGCAAATCACTAAGCAAGTCAACAAGCTTATCGATGTGCTAAAAGTTGTTGATTTAACAGAAGGCACACACATTGAACGTGAACTTATGTTGATTAAAGTGGCAACTCGCACTGAGTCTGTCAGAGCCGAGGTGAAGCGCAACGCAGATATTTTCCGTGCGCGCATTGTGGATGTAAACGTAAATAACTACACCATAGAGATCACGGGCACCTCTGATAAGCTAGATGCGTTTGCCACCACTATGGGGCAATGTGCAGAAATTATCGAGTCATCGCGCACGGGCGTGTGTGGACTGGCACGAGGTGACAGGGCGCTGCGCCCCTAAGTTACACGGCGTTGCGGTAAAATGTTGAAAAAGCTGTCAATCTGACAGCTTTTTTTGTTATCGCCAATAAAAATGGTTGCTGCAGCCTTATGCGCTGCTTTATCTAAATGAATAGATTGTTGTTGAGGTAAGGATGGCGCTCTTAGCGCGTTTAGGTATCTTTCCCATAGTATGCCTCTACCCGAAGCGCTACGCCGTATGATGTTTTAAAGTCTTCGTTGCGCAGCCATAATACGAAAGGTTCCACTTCAAAAAATAGCCAATCGCGCAGCGTGTTGTTGCGCCACCTAAAACCCGTGTATACCTCTTCTACGCGATAGTTAGGCTGACTAAGTCCTTCCACCAAAAAATGGGGAATAATGGCGTTATGTTGATCTACAGAAAATAAATGGTGCACCTCGTGGCGCCACAGCCAGTCGTTCGTATCATCGCGGAAATAAAACCGGTTATTCTGCCTGACGAGGTGTTTTTTATTGATTTCGTATTGGAAGGCGACCCCAGCTTCTGCACCTAATCGGTCGCGAGTGTAATAGTAGAGCTCTGCATCATATAACATGGCCCACTGATTCGAAAAGGCAAGGGCATTTCTGTAACGTGTTTTTGCGTATAGCTGGTCCCGTCTACCTGCCCCAATTCTGTACGAGTAGTGTGAATCTTGCTCTGGTCTAAAGCGAAGCGCAATGGTGGTTCTGTCTCTATCGTTAGCATTAACATTACGCGCGGCACGAACAGTATTGTCTTGGTTCTCATCCTCATTATCACTAACTAATAAATCCACGCGTTCTTGGAGCGCAGGAAGCCTAACTCTTACGCGAAAGCGCAGATCCGTATCAGATAGCATTCCGCTTCTCGGCTCCCAAGCAAGCTGAATGCGGCCCTCTGCTCTGGCTTGTTTTTGCCCTTGCCCGTAGCTGTTGTCATCGCTCTCAAATAAACCGTCTAGCTGCTTTACCGTAAAGTCCATGGTATCAGTGAAGCTTCGCTGCCAAATATCGAACCAGGCGTTGGTGGGGGGAAGTGACGAAGGCGACAACGTTGTGTCGTCGGCAGACTTCTGACTTATTGCGCTTTCATACTCCCGATATTGAATATTAAGTGCCGTGCTTTGTACACTGGTCGCATTTACGGGGGCGTTCACCGTGGGGGTACGGGGGACGGATGCTAGAGGGGTGGTGAGTAGCATATGGCAATAAGCCACAGTAAGGCATAGCATTACTCACTAACTCCTTGTAAAAATTAGAATAGTTGAATGTTTTAAGTATTCGTATTACGCATATACAGAGCATGGATTGTCACAGGCAAAACGTCAATCTTTATTCATTGACGTAAATATTCAGGTGAAAGCAATGGCCGGCAATGGCATACTGTCTCAATCGATGTTAGGGAGATTAATTTTATGGGTGGTATTAGTATTTGGCAGTTGCTGATTATATTGGTTATCGTAGTGCTTTTATTCGGTACTAAGCGACTTAAAGGCATCGGCACAGATTTAGGCGGTGCAATTAAAGGCTTCAAAAAAGCAGTCAGCGAAGAAGAAAAAGACGCAGACTTCGAACAAAAGAAGCAAGTTGAAGAAAAGTCAGCTGCAGAGCCTGTATCAACAGAGACGCAGAGCGACGTTAAAGAAAAATCCTAATGTTCGATATCGGCTTTTGGGAGCTATTGGTTGTTGGCGTATTGGCACTGCTTATTTTGGGGCCAGAAAGACTGCCAGGGGCCATGCGCTCAACCATCAATACAATTCGTAGTGTACGAAATGTAGCAACCGGCTTTAAGCAAGAAGTTGAGCATCAGTTGCGTGTGCACGAATTGCATGAGAATTTGAAAAAAGCAGAGCAACAAGGGCTTAAAGATCTTTCACCTGAACTTGAACAAAGTGTCGATGAGCTTAAAAAAGCTGCAGAGTCGGTTCAAGAACCTTACAAAAAGCAATAGATGTCTGACGCTAACAACCTAATTTCTCATTTAATTGAACTGCGCAGTCGTATTCTCAAAGCGCTTTTGAGTGTACTGGTTGTGTTTATTTGTCTAGCCGCATTTGCACAGGACCTTTACCAGCTATTAGCGATGCCGCTGCTTGAAACCCTGCCTGAAAATTCAAGTATGATTGCAACTGACGTTGCGTCACCTTTTTTCGCACCTTTCAAGCTAACGCTGGTGTTATCATTTTTTATTGCGATCCCCTATGTGCTGTACCAAGTGTGGGGCTTTGTGGCTCCCGGGTTATACCGCAATGAAAAGCGTCTAGTGGCACCGTTATTACTTTCAAGCACGCTACTTTTTTACGCAGGCATGGCTTTCGCCTATTTCGTGGTATTTCCGATAGCCTTTGCGTTTTTTACTAGTGTTGCGCCAGAGGGAGTAACGGTAAGTACGGACATCTCAAGCTATTTAAACTTCGTATTGAAACTGTTTTTCGCATTTGGGGTCTCATTCGAGATACCAATAGCCATTATTTTAATGTGTTGGACCGGGGTCACCGATGCTAAATCATTACGCGCCAAGCGCCCCTATGTGGTTGTTGGTGCTTTTGTTGTGGGTATGTTGCTAACCCCCCCTGATATTATCTCTCAAACACTATTAGCGATTCCCATGTGGCTGTTGTTCGAGGTTGGGGTCATTGTGGGTGGCTTTTACGCAGGCAAGAAACCTAGCGATGAAGTCTCAGAAGAGTCGCCTGACAACACATAAAAGTTATTAAAAGAAAGGAATAAAAATGAAAACACGACTACTTTCTCTTGCCACTTTATTGTGTGCTTTTAGCGCGTTTAACGCACATGCTGAATCAATCGGCGATGCAATGGAAACGTGCCGAAATACAGATAATAGTTTAAAGCGCTTAATGTGTTATGACCGGGTGGCTAAGTCACTCGACCAGTACGATGGTGTAAATGCACAAGTTAGTCAGGTGCAGGCCTACAAAGAGGCTAATCGCAATCAAGTTAGCCCTCGTCCTGGTGCAACCCCCGAGCGTGCTGCGACTCAACCAAAAAGTGAGTTTGGTTTAGAGCACAAGCGCGACTTAACCAAAGAAGCGTCTGAAATTGCGGTGAGTATTGACTCTCTTAAAAAGAACCTTCGCGATAAGTATGTCATTACATTTAGCGACGGTTCTGTATGGCAGCAAACTGATGATACCTATATGAAGCTTAAAGAAGGTCAACCCGTTGCGGTAGAGCGCGGATTGTTAGGTGCGTTCTTCTTAAGCGTAGAAGGGCTTAATAAGCGAATGAAAGTAAAACGCGTTAAGTAGATGCCTTGGTTCGATGCGGGCGTCAATTTGCTAGATAAGCGCTTTGACGCTGACGACATTATACAGCGGGCAAAAGATGCTGGCGTGGAAAAGCTCTGTATTATTACCACCCACCCTAATGAGTGGGACGTTGCCGTGTCTCTTTATAACCAATACCCCGATACGTGCTGTTACACAATTGGGGTACATCCTCACAACGCTAAAGACGCTACCCCGAACGACCTGGCACGGTTACGTGAGCTAGCCCAGCAAAAAGGGTGTGTAGCTATCGGTGAATGTGGGTTGGACTTTAATCGAAATTTCTCTCCCCAGCCTGTTCAGCTGTCGATTTTTGAAGCGCAGCTAAAAATAGCCGCAGATGTAAGCCTGCCAGTGTATCTGCATGAAAGAGACGCGTTTGACGAACAGCTGTCTCTTCTAACCCGATATATGCCAAATTTACAAGGCGGCATCGCTCACTGTTTCACCGGTAACGCCGAACAAGTAAAGCAGTATCTAGCCTTAGACCTATATATCGGTATTACGGGCTGGGTGTGTGATGAAAAACGGGGTGAAGCGTTACGAGAAGCCGTAAAGCACATTCCGCTTGAACGCCTTATATTAGAAACAGACGCGCCATATCTCTTTCCCAAAACATTGCGCCCGAGAAAGCGTAATAATGAACCCGCGTTTTTGCCTCACATTGCTAATCAATTAGGCGAATATCTGCAAGTTGAGACTGATAAATTGCGTATTAGCAGTTATGCTAATACTTGTGAGTTGTTTTCTCTCAGCTAACATAGGTTTATATGCAGACAAATTTGAAAGCGATGCGCAAATATGATGCGGGTCTCGTATTGATAACGATAGTCGCCGTTGTTGGCTTTATATCCGTGCTGCTTAACCTTTCTCCTTTTTCGAATACTACACCGAAATATTCACAGCTTACCTATTTGCAAGAAGGCGACGAGGAACCCTTAGATTTCGCGAATGTGTCGCAAAAGCCCATGAGTGATTGGCGCCCTGTTGCGTCCCCTGTTAATTTGGGAATGGACAGCAATGTACATTGGTTTTCAATGGTGGTTTCACCAACCCAAACCTCTGAAAGCCGTTTTTTGCTTCATATTGATTACCCATTATTAGATCACCTTGATGTTGCCGTATACAGCCAAATTGGCAGTAAACCTATAGTTACGTTTACTGGCGGTGACGCAATACCGTTTGTTAACCGCCCGGTTTCACACGTAAAACCATTGTTTCCGCTTCCTGAAAGTCTGCACTCCCAGCGAATTATCATTCGTGTTCAAACTTCCGGAACAATAAGGTTACCCATTCGGATATGGGAAGAAGCAGAATTTATTTCCTATACCTCAAGTAGAAATCTAGCGTTGGGAATCTTTTTTGGAATTCTCCTCGCAATGGGGGTCAGTAACGCTTTTTTAACGATTACGACGAGTAATACGTCCTTTCTATTTTACTCGGGTTATATTGTTAGTTTAGCGCTAACGTTGGCAACGCTTCACGGCTATGGTTTGGCCTATTTATGGCCAGACAGTACGTGGTTTCAGTCAAAAGCGATTATTGTTTTTGCTAATGCAACTATCATGTTCGCTACAATGTTTACGCGAAGGCTCTTGCCCATTACAACCTATAGTAAAAAGGCTGACAAAGTCGCTCAAACGATAAGTTGGGTTTGTGGTGTGAGTATCCTCGCGGGCCTAATTTTTCCCTATTCACTTATGGTGAAAGCGTTTTTACTGCTACTTACCCTTACCATAATTTTTACTATGTGGTTGGGCGTCTGGTTAACCCTGAAAGGGGTAGTGGTTGCCCGTTATTTTACTATCGCCTGGGGGTTTTTATTAGTTAGTGGTTTAAGTGCTAACTTAGATAACGTAAACATTATTCAGCTGCCTATTTCCTCAAACAACTTACTGATTATTGGCGGGGCTGTAGAGTCATTAATTTTGGCGCTCATTCTCGCGATTAATTACAGCCACAGTCGCGACGATTTAATAGACGCGCAGCAGTTTGCGCTTGAACAGGAAAAACAGGCTAGTACCGCGAAAGAAAGCCTGCTTGAAGTGCAAAAGCGCTACCAAGACGACTTGGAATATAAAGTTGAAGAGCGCACGCTAGAACTTGAAATTACGCTTCGAGAGCTTTCTGAAGTCAATCAAGAGCTTGAAAGACTCAATGCCATAGACCCGCTCACTGGGGCTCACAACCGCAGGCATTTTGATAAGCGCTTACGTTCAGAAGGTAGGCGCAGCCGTCGGGAACAAACACCACTGTCACTTGTTATTATCGACGTCGATCACTTCAAAAAAATCAATGACAAATATGGGCATGATGGGGGAGATGAGTGTTTAATTCATGTAACGAAAGTATTTCAACAACACATCCATCGCCCTACAGATGACTTGTGTCGCATAGGTGGTGAAGAGTTTGCCATTATCCTGCCTAATACCGATTTAGAAGGGGCTTTTCATGTTGCTGAAAACATGCGAAGCAGTCTTGAAGCATCGCCCCTTGAATACGAAAACAAAATGATTAACCTAACCGCCAGTGCCGGCGTATCTACCACAGTAATTGTGGGTGAAGATCACGCGCAGCAATTGTTTAAATTCACTGATGAGCTTTTATATGAAGCAAAAGCGGCAGGGCGTAATAAAGTAATACATAAACAATTACAGGAAAAATTATGACATCTTCACCTTTCCCTCATCGCCGAATGCGCAGACTTCGTGCTAAAGATGCATTGCGGGGGCTTGTGGCAGAGCATCACTTAACGAGTGATGATCTTATCTACCCTGTATTTGTGTTACCGGGAGACAGTGCCCGTGAAGCTGTGCCTTCAATGCCGGGTGTCGAACGATTATCTGTCGACCTTCTTGTAGAGGAAGCGGCTAATTGGGTAAAGCTAGGCATCAAAACCCTTGCGCTATTTCCCGTTACCCCGATGAGCCTTAAAACAGAGTGCGCTAGCGAAGCCTTTAACCCACAAGGGCTTGCACAACAAGCAATAAGAGCGCTTAAAAAGGCGTATCCAGAGGTTATGTTGATGTCTGATATCGCGCTAGACCCATTTACTTCACACGGGCAAGATGGGCTGCTTGATGAAAGCGGCTATGTGATGAATGACGAAACCGTTGACGTGCTCATAAAACAGGCGCTCTCACATGCTGAAGCAGGAGCTGATATTGTGGCCCCATCAGATATGATGGACGGCCGAATAGGCAGTATTCGCAACGCGCTTGAGGAAGCAGGCCATATTAACACGTGTATCATGGCGTATTCTGCCAAGTATGCCTCTGCTTACTACGGGCCGTTTCGCGATGCGGTCGGTTCTGCAGCGAATATTAAAGGTGGCAATAAAAAGACCTATCAAATGGACCCTGCTAATACCAATGAAGCCTTGCATGAAATTGCACTAGATATTGAAGAAGGTGCAGACATGGTTATGGTAAAACCGGGTATGCCTTATTTAGACGTGGTTCGACGATGTAAAGATGAGTTCAAAGTGCCCACGTTCGCTTACCAAGTAAGCGGGGAATACGCTATGCACCAAGCGGCATTTGCCAATGGCTGGTTAAATGAGGACGCGGTTATTTTAGAATCGTTATTGGCGTTTAAGCGCGCAGGTGCAGACGGCATTCTAACGTACTTCGCGCCGCAAGCGGCAGCGTTACTTGCCAAGCAAAACGGTAATTAAAAGGGCTACTTGTAAGCCGAATGCTAGACAGAAGACAAAAAGTAAAGGCGTGCTTAGCACGCCTTTATTGCAATTACCTTGATAGTAACTACTTACACACCAATTCGAAACCTGCTTTGTGTTGGAGCCAGCATTCGTTAGCGAGCTCAGCATTTATCAGCGGATGCGCTTTTAGCCAACCTTCAGGGAAAGTAAGTGTCCACTTATCTTCCTCGCATAATAAATTTACGTCGGGAATGTGTTTATTTTGACGGCGTAAACATAGCACCACGGCAATACGTAAAATTCGCAGTAACCCTTTTAGCATCGGGCGATAGTCAATGTGATATTTCTCGAAGGCGTCGATATCAACGGTTAATCGGTGCTGCGAAACTAAATCGCGAATAGCCGCTCTCTGAAGGCGAGTATAGCCGGGTAGGTCGATATGACTTAGGATGTATTCGCCGTGCTCGTGGTGACGCTTATACTCAATATGAAGGCCTATTTCATGTAGCTGTGCTGCGGCACCTAAAATAGTCTCAGTATCTAAATGACAAATGTTCTGTTGCGCGCAGAGCTGATGACACAGCGTTACCGCTACATGACGAACCGAGTTAGCGTGGTTTTTATCAATGTGATAGCGGTGCTTCATTTGATTTAACGTTTGTTGGCGTCTATCGTTTTCAGTAACGTTATCCAACATACCGTAAATCAGGCCTTCGCGAAGTGCGCCACCAGAGATATTCATGTGCTTAATATGCAGCGCTTCAAATAAACTAATTAAAATTGCCAAACCAGAAGGAAATATGGCTTTTCTGTTTTCTTCTAGCCCTTCAATACTTAAGGTTTTGATGTCTCCGCACTCAATACACTGTTGTTCTAAGTGATACAAATAATCCAAGCGAATGGCATCACTAATCCCTTGTGCGACCAATATTTCAGTAATCGCTTGCGGCGTTCCAGACGCCCCTAAACAGTTTTCCCAGTCAAAGCATAAGAAAGTATCAGACACTTGGGCTATTAATGCATGAGCAGCTTCCTTGGCGTTTTCAAAATTGCTTTTGGTAATGGCACCGTCAGTGAAGTAACGCTCCATAAAGGTAACGCATCCCATATCCAGGCTCTTAAGGTGAATAGGCTGCATGTCATTACCAATAATGATCTCAGTGCTCGCGCCGCCAATATCAATAACTAAGCTATTGCCTTGGTTTGCCGAAGTGTAGGCCACGCCCAAATAAATTTGCCTTGCTTCTTCTTCGCCGCTAATTACTTCAAGCTTGTGATTGAGAATTTCTTCGGCTTTGCGAACAAATAAGTGTGCGTTAGTTGCAAGCCTAAGGGTGGCAGTTGCCACAATTTTGATGTTTGAAGGGGGGATATCCTGCAAGCGTTCCGAGAAGACTTGCAGGCACTGCCAGCCGCGTTCCATGCTCACGTCATCAAGTGCTAAATCATCGTCTAAGCCTGCGGCTAGACGCACTTTCTGTTTTATTTTCCCAATGATTTGAACACTGCCGTTAACGACATGGACAATCACCATGTGAAAACTATTAGAGCCTAAGTCTACGGCGGCATAATACTCGCCGTAGGTTTGTGCATCGTGCTGGAGTTCTGCCTGCATAAAATCTCGTTTCTTATTGGCTACCTTTACGCCTTGTTATTGCGCTCTGTTGTTGCGTTGCTGAGGCTTGCCACGCCCTCTACCGTTACCACGGCGCGCACTATTGCGATTGTTAGGCGTACGTCTTCTGCGTGGTTTAGGAGGCGTTACATCATCAAGAAGCGCGCCGCTGTCATAATCGGTGACAGGAATGGCGTTTTGAATGTATTGCTCAATAGCAGGTAAGTTTAGTGCGTATTTTTCGCAAGCAAAACTAATTGCAATACCACTTTGTCCGGCACGACCAGTACGACCAATACGATGCACGTAGTCTTCCGCATCATCGGGTAGGTCATAATTGAACACGTGTGTCACCGCATCAATGTGTAGACCTCTAGCAGCAACGTCTGTCGCTACCAGAACATCTAACTTACCTTTGGTGAAGTCTTCTAAAATTCCAAGGCGTTTCTTTTGTGGTACATCGCCACTTAGTAAGCCAACGCGATGGCCGTCTGCGGTTAACCAATCAGTGACTTTCTCACAGCTGTGCTTGGTATTGGCGAAGACGATGGCTTTTTCAGGCCACTCTTCTTCAAGTAGCGTAAGAAGCAGCAGCATCTTGTCATCATCAGACGGATAGAAGAGCTCCTGAGAAACGCGTGTGGCAGTTGTTTGCTCGGGGGCTACCTGAACGTGGGTTGGATTATTCATGTGCTCATAGGCCAGTTCCTGAACGCGATAGCTCAGGGTTGCAGAGAACAACATGCTCAAACGCTCACCGGCAGGTGGCATACGGCGGAATAAAAAGCGGATATCTTTAATAAAGCCTAAGTCGAACATACGATCAGCTTCATCAAGTACGGCAACCTGAATGTTTTTCAGGCTAAACACGTTCTGTTTGTAATAGTCCAGAATGCGCCCCGTCGTACCAATTATAATATCCACCCCTTCTTCCAAAGTTTCACGTTGACTTTGGTATCCTTCGCCCCCATAAATCAAACCAAGCGACAATCCGGTATGCTCACTGAGCAGTTTGGCGTCGTTGTAAATTTGAACGGCGAGTTCTCTGGTTGGCGCCATAATAATAGCGCGTGGGCCATTTGATTTGCTGTTATCTACATTTTCTGCTTTGCTTAGCAAATAGTGAAATGTAGCCACCAAAAAGGCAATGGTTTTACCGGTTCCAGTTTGAGCCTGACCTGCAATGTCGTGACCTTCCAATAAAGGAGGCAGTGCAAGTGCTTGAATTGGTGTACAATGTGAAAAATTAGCTGCCGCTAACGCGTCAACAACCTTGCCGTTAATCGGCAGGTCGGAAAAATGAGTATCAGTTAAGTGAGTAGGCATAGCTTATAGCTTATCAGTGCTTGCATTAAAAAACAGTTTCTATATAACACTTATGGTCGGGCTGAGACAAATCAGCGACAGACCAATAATGGAGAAAAGAATGAGCGACAAAATTATCCAGTTATCTGACGATAAATTCGAAGCAGATGTTATCAATGCTGAAGGTCCTGTACTGGTTGACTTCTGGGCCGAATGGTGTGGCCCGTGTAAAATGATCGCACCAATCTTAGAAGAAGTTGCGACCGAGTTTGATGGCAAGTTAACAGTTGGCAAGTTGAATGTCGATGAAAATAACGAAACTCCACCTAAATATGGTATTCGTGGTATTCCTACATTGCTACTTTTCAAAAACGGTAACGTTGCTGCAACGAAAGTTGGCGCGCTATCAAAAGCACAATTAACAGAGTTTCTTAACGAAAACCTTTAATTGATAGCAAATTGAAAGCCGGTGCTAATTATGCGCCGGTTTTTATTAACGCCACAGGTACTTACGTTTCATTCAAGAAGAGTAAGCAACAAATTATTTAACATTTCGGTGGTAAAACGCTGGACGTTGGTTAAATATAGTGCTAACTTTTCCTCAGCGCTCATCCGAGCAGCATTCTGCTTACACCCATATCCGGGTGATATCAAATCTAAACTAGAACAGAGTGACAATAAGTCCTGTAAGCGAAGTTCAAGCACAAAGACCCACCAGTATGAATTTAACTGAATTAAAGAACAAACCAATTAGCGAGTTGGTTAACCTGGCCGAGGAAATGGGCCTGGAAAACATGGCACGCGCCAGAAAACAAGACATCATTTTCTCGATCCTTAAGACGCACGCAAAAAGCGGTGAAGATATCTTTGGGGATGGGGTATTAGAAATTTTACAGGACGGTTTCGGCTTTTTACGCTCAGCTGATTCATCGTATCTAGCAGGCCCTGACGATATTTACGTATCGCCAAGCCAAATCCGACGCTTTAACCTGCGCACCGGTGATACGATTGCTGGAAAGATTCGTCCACCGAAAGACAGCGAACGTTATTTTGCGCTTCTAAAAATCCGCGAAGTTAACTTCGACAAGCCTGAAAACTCACGTAACAAAATCCTCTTTGAAAACCTTACACCGCTACACGCAGCAGATCGCTTGCGCATGGAGCGTGGTAACGGTTCGACCGAAGACATTACAGCACGTGTACTAGATTTGGCGTCACCTATCGGTAAAGGCCAACGTGGTCTTATCGTAGCGCCACCTAAAGCCGGTAAAACACTGCTTCTTCAAAATATTGCTCAGTCAATTGCTGCTAACCACCCCGATTGTGAGTTAATGGTATTGCTTATCGACGAGCGCCCGGAAGAAGTAACGGAGATGCACCGCCTTGTTCAAGGTGAAGTGGTTGCATCAACCTTCGATGAGCCAGCTAGCCGTCACGTACAAGTGGCAGAAATGGTTATCGAAAAAGCCAAACGTCTTGTTGAACACAAAAAAGACGTGGTTATTTTGCTCGACTCAATCACCCGTCTTGCGCGCGCATACAACACGGTTATTCCTTCATCGGGTAAAGTACTTACTGGTGGTGTTGACGCTAACGCGCTTCATAAACCAAAGCGCTTCTTCGGTGCTGCCCGTAACGTAGAAGAGGGCGGAAGTTTAACGATTATCGCCACTGCGCTTATCGATACCGGCTCTAAAATGGATGAAGTTATCTACGAAGAGTTTAAAGGTACAGGTAACATGGAACTACACCTTAACCGTAAGATTGCGGAAAAACGTGTATTCCCAGCTATCGACTTTAACCGCTCAGGTACCCGTCGTGAAGAGTTACTCACCGCGCAAGATGAACTACAAAAAATGTGGATCCTTCGCAAGATTGTTCACGAAATGTCTGAGATTGACGCGATGGACTTCCTTATTAGTAAGTTGTCGATGACCAAGACGAACAACGAGTTCTTCGACGCAATGCGCCGACAAAAGAGCTAGCTAATAAATTGATATACATTGAAAAGGCGCCTGTTGGCGCCTTTTTCGTTTCTTCTGTTTGTTATATGAGGCTCTTATACTTCCGTCTAATATCCACAGGCTGATTAATGGGGTACTTTCTGAGCGTATTAACCCATTAATTTATTCTCGCATTCGCTAGTACGGTGGTGTGTTCTTCCTCGAGATGATTTACTCTAACTAAAAAACATCAAAGGAAATATTTGTTATGTACCGGAAGTTACTATCGTTTGCATTTTCAGGCCTTGTCTCTGTATCTGCTGCATGTGCTGCTCAAATCAATGTCGATAAGCTCGCGAATGACGTCGAACCCGACGTAATTAAATGGCGTCATCATTTCCATGAGTTTCCTGAACTGTCTAACCGAGAGTTCAAAACTGCTGAGTATGTTGCGGACTATCTCACTAGCTTGGGGTTAGACGTGCAAACTGGTGTTGCCAAAACCGGTGTAGTGGCTATCTTGGATTCTGGTAATCCTGGGCCCGTGGTAGCGTTACGTGCTGATATGGATGGGCTTCCCGTTAAAGAGCAAAATGATTTAGCCTACCGCTCACAGCAAATGGGTGAGTACAACGGCAAAGAAGTACCTGTAATGCATGCCTGTGGTCACGATACGCATATGGCTATGCTAATGGGGGCGGCGAAAATCCTTACCGGTATTAAAAGTGAGCTAAAAGGCAAAGTGAAATTCATTTTCCAGCCTGCTGAAGAAGGTGCGCCAGCTGGTGAAAAAGGCGGTGCTGAAGTGATGGTAGCGGAAGGGGTATTAAAGAACCCTGATGTTGATGCCATTTTCGGCCTTCACATTAACGCCAATACCGATGTGGGTAAAGTACGCTATAACGCGGGTGGTACTATGGCTGCTGTAGACCCGTTTAAAATTGTTATTCATGGTAAACAGGCGCATGGTGCTTATCCATGGAAAAGCGTAGATCCTGTCGTAACCGCTGCACAAATGATCATGTCTATTCAAACCATAGTTAGTCGCGAATTAAAACTAATTGATGACGCCGCGGTGGTATCTATTGGTTCTATTCACGGTGGTAACCGCTCTAATATCATTCCAAATGAAGTGGAAATGGTAGGGACTATCCGCACGCTCAACAAAGCGGCCCGCGAGCATATATATGAGTCGCTGCCCCGCAAAGTAAACGCTATCGCTGAAAGCATGGGAGCGGAAGCTGAGCTTACGTTACCTTTAGATTACTCTTACCCAATTACCTATAACGACCCGGCGCTTACAAAGGCCATGCTGCCCACCATGCAGCGTACAGCAGGGGTGGAAAATACGCTGCTTTCTAAGCCGGTGACAGGCGCGGAAGACTTTTCATTCTTCCAAGAGCAAGTACCGGGTTTATATGTGTGGGTAGGAGGTAAACCATTAGATGTGTCTGAAGAAGCGAGTCCAGCACATCACACCCCTGAATTTTATGTTGATGATGAAGGTATGAAGTTAGGCGTAAAACTACTGACAAACTTCACGCTTGACTATATGGCTCAACACTAAGTGAAGCCGCCGGAGACATGCGTTGAAATTAGATAGTCTTTCGTTTTCCTTCTCATGGTCTCTGGCATTTCAAGTCGTTATAGCGTGCTTGCTGGGTGTTGGCCTCAACGCGCTTCAAGCACCTTTTGACAGTACAGGTATAGCGATTTTCGGGGTAGGTGTTGCGGTTTATTCTTCACTCCGATTTTCTCCATTTATCTCGGTACCTTTGGCACTGATTATTAGTGTTCCTCTGTGGCTTAATCACGGCAGCATTGTAGGTAAGGAAAGCCTAACGCTGTTGCCAATAGTGCTTAGCTTATTCGGTTACAATAAGTCCTTAAAGCAAGTGATAAGGGTAGGGGCCGGGTTCTGGTCGGTCGTTTTTTTACCTATTTTGCTTTTAGAGCATTCGCTCTACAACGGCGACAACATCAATATGTTGTTCTCTGGAGTCTTAGTGACTTGGGTGAGTGGAGTATTTGGTTTAATCACGGGCCACTTTGCATACTTGGCGATACATGGTCTCAGACGCCAAACTTCAAATAAATCAGAACGGGTTACTCTTCACTTTCTTTTTGGCTACTTTTTTTCTGGGTGTTTCTTTGTAGCATCTATGGCAGTGATCTATCTGTCAGTAACCTTATTTCAGCACCAGCAAGAACGACAAATTCACAGTTACATGGCACAGCGTGTTGATGTGTTGGAGTTCCAACTTTCGAATTTTATTCGTCAGCATCAAAACGCGGTTACCAGCGCTGCGCAATTACTCTCTGGTGATGGTGACGCGGTAAGTTTTGATAATGCGGCCACGACTAACCTAGCGGTATTAGCTTCACATAATCCCGAGTTTCTCACTTTTCTAATTGCCGATGAGAAGGGTGATATTACCCATGCTTATCCACCAAGTATGCTGGAAAAGGCCCGTGAAAGTGGCGTTCCGAATGTCGCTTATAGGCCATACTTTTATGAAGCTATGCAGTCAGGCAGCCCCTTTATCTCTAATGTGTTTCAAGGTAGAGGGTTTGGCAACGACCCAATTATTGCCTTATCTGCCCCCATATTAGATAGCAAGGGAGTGCCTAAAGGAATCATTGAAGGGTCATTATCTTTAAAGAGTTTTTCTGCCATTGACAGTTTGAGCATAAATGGGTTTTTGATGCTAATAGAGGATCAAAAAGGTGAAGTTATTTATGCCTCTGAAGCGCTTGAAATAGAGCCGTTAACAAAGGCGCCATTTTACCATTGTGAGCCCAATTGCGCCGTCGAAGTGGAAAATGGCCCTCAGAATAAGAATTGGCTAAGGTTCGCTGAAAACGTGTCCTTTGCCAATTGGAAGGTTAGCTATTACTTCGATAAGCGCCTGTTGCTGATGTCTATGAGCGGCTACTTGCTGAAAGACTTATTGCTGCTGTTAGCACTATCTGCATTTGGTACGTTTACTGGCTATGTGGTGGCAAAAATGGTGGGCGCCCCCATTCGTCGGCTTATTCGCTATATTGCTGCCTTTAACCCAGAGAAAAGAGGGGGTGAAAAAGCACCGCAACGTGCCCTGCATATACAAGAGTTATCTTCATTAAGCGATGAGTTTATGCATTTAGAATCTCGCTTACTCAATGCTTTTGAAGAGCTAAAAAGTGCCAAGGAAGTAGAGCAAGCACTCAATGTTGAGCTTGGCGAATTGAACCAGTCTTTAGAAGCCCGTATTGCCGAAAAAACCGATCATTTGGCAAAGGCGCTTAAAGAAGCCGAAGCGGCAAATGTGGCGAAAACACAGTTTTTAGCGAATATGAGCCACGAAATTAGAACGCCCATGAACGGCATTATCGGTTCTTGCGAGTTAATGTTAGACAGCGAGTTGCCAGAGCATGTCGCAGCAAGAGCTAAAGTCATCTCCCGTTCGGCCGCCAACCTATTGATGATCCTTGACAGCATTCTAGATTATTCCAAAATCGAGTCGGGGAAAATGCGCATTGATATACAAAGCTGCGCTATTCGCGAGTTGCTTGCTTCATCATGTGAACTTTATCGGCATTCTGCAAAGGCTAAAGAATATGACATTCATTTGAATGTGGATAGCGGTGTCCCAAAAGTCTTAGATATCGACGCAGGAAAGATTAGCCAGATAATTAATAACCTATTGAGCAACGCGGTGAAATTCACGAGCGAAGGAAGCGTATCGGTTAACGTAAGCTATGCGCATCAGGCCCTTAAGGTAAGGGTTTCCGATACGGGGGTAGGTATTGCGCCAGAAAAATTAGATCTAATCTTTGAACAGTTTGAGCAAGCCGACTCGACCACAACGCGACACTTTGGTGGTACCGGATTGGGCTTACCCATTTCAAAGGGCTTAATCGAATTGCTCGACGGCCAACTTTTTGTGGAAAGCGAATTGGGTAAAGGTACGCGCTTTACGTTTCACATTCCTGCCGCTGTGGGCAAAGAAGAAGAGCATGAGCCGGACGTTGACATCGTTGACGTAAAGCCTAGTCTGCCAACTAACCTAAAAGTGCTGTTAGCTGAAGACAATGATATTAATGCAGAGATTGCCATGGATATGTTAAAGACGGCCAATATCAAGTGCATTAGAACGAAGAATGGGCTTGATACGATTAACGCGGAAAAGAAGTATGACTTTGATGTTATTTTAATGGATTGTCAGATGCCGGTAATGGACGGTTATGCAGCAACAACGCTTATTCGTAAAGAAGGGAAAAATAAAGATGCGATTATCATCGCACTTACTGCCAACGTGTTTGCAGAAGACAAAAATGCCTGCTTAGCAGCAGGCATGAATGCACATTTAAGTAAGCCTCTTAGTAAGCAGGCTTTATTTGACTGTATTGCCGGTGAGCTTGCTCGCGTTTGATGCTACATCGGTATCGTCAACAGGCGCGTCACTTACAAGTCGAAGCACTATGTAGCCGAGCAGTGCCGATACTAACGAACCTGATAATATACCCACTCGCTCATCGAATATCTGATTGATGCCTGTTTGCGCAAATGCGAGGCCGCCAATAAATAAACTCATCGTAAAGCCCACGCCGCACAGAAGTGCACAGCCATAGATGTGTTTAAAGTTGAGGTCTTTTGGTAATTTTGCTAGCTTGAGCTTAACCATGAGGTAGCAAAACCCAAAGACACCGATTTGTTTACCCACTACTAGGCCCAAAAATATGCCGAAAGTCACGGGGTGAAAAATACCTTCCGGGCTAATATTCCCAAAGCTAATACCTGCATTTGCAAACGCAAACAAGGGAAGGATTGCAAAGCTTACTAAGCCATTAAGCCCGTGCTCTAAGCGCGTAACGGGCGAATAAGATTCATCTTTTTCATCGCGCATGGGGATAAAGCCCGCAAGCACTACACCGGCGAGTGTCGCGTGCACGCCAGACTTAAGCATGGCGACCCACAATATCACGCCAACAAAGACATAAGCAGGTATATCTACCACGTTGCGTTTATTCATTTGCCACAGTAATAACAAACAACCAGCGGCAATGGCCAGCGCGCCTGTGGTAATGTTTTCGGTGTAAAACAGGGCAATTATCACAATGGCGCCAATGTCATCGATAATGGCAAGCGTGACCAAAAATACTTTAAGGCTTGTGGGTACGCGACTGCCTAACAGCGCTAAAATCCCCAAAGCAAACGCAATATCTGTGGCTGCAGGAATCGCCCACCCAGCAATAGCAACTGGGTTCTCCCAGTTAATGCCCACATAGATTAAAGCGGGTAATGCCATACCACCTATTGCGCCAGCGGCAGGCAGTATAATATCTTTGGGGTTGGCGAGCTCACCCTCGCACACTTCCCGTTTCAGCTCTAAGCCAACGTGAAAAAAGAACACAGCCATAAGGCCGTCATTAATCCACAGCAACAAGGGCTTATCGATTGCCCACGTACCCGCTGATATTTGAACGGGCATGCTTATCAGCTGGTCATAAATCACATCTAAGGGCGAGTTGGCAATGATAAGTGCCAACAGAGTGGCCCCCATAAGCAGTATGCCGGGAGCTGCCTCACGATTTAGGAAGTCAGATACCACATCTTGTACCTCTTCTATTACCTCGTCGAGTACGTCAGGTTCATGTTTATCTGTCATCAATAACCTCTTACGCCTTGCTATTTAATTGCAAAATTTTAAACGCGCCTCGTGCAACGCAAAACATGCAATTTAGGCCAACTTTTTATGTAAATTAATTATCGTTAATACGGGCATTATTAACGGGATAGATCACCTCAAAGTGGTGTGGCGAAAATCAAAAGCTTAGCGATGGGTACTGTATTTGGCGGCATTTACGGTGGGATTTTGAACGGTTTTACGCTACAATCGCGGCCTTTCCAAAGTTGACCATTTTACCTACCCCGAGGATCTCTAGATGGCAAAAGTCGCGATTGTTATGGGTTCAACTTCAGACTGGCCTACTATGCAGCAGGCCGCAAAAATGCTGAAGTCGTTTGGTGTTGAATTTGAAGCGAAGGTGGTGTCGGCACATCGTACACCCAACTTGCTAGTAGAGTTTGCAGAGCATGCCGCTGATGAAGGTTTCAGCGCTATTATTGCTGGCGCAGGTGGTGCAGCGCACTTACCCGGTATGATTGCCGCGCATACACACTTACCTGTGTTCGGCTGCCCGGTTAAATCAAAAGCGTTAAACGGTTTAGATTCATTGCTTTCTATCGTTCAAATGCCTAAGGGCGTGGCGGTTGGAACATTGGCCATTGGTGAGGCCGGCGCGGCAAATGCGGGTCTTCTAGCTGCGCAGGTTGTTGCATTGCAAGATGAAAATGTTCGAGATGCAGTTATCGCCTTTAGAAAATCTCAAACCGATACAGTGCTGGCATCAAGTAACACATTGGAGCTAGATGAATGAGAGTAGTCGTTTACGGCGCAGGCCAACTTGCTCAAATGATGTACCTGGCGGGAAGCCCCTTAGGTATTGAGGTTCAAGCTGTGGACGTAAACAGCGATTCCGTTGTACATCCAGTCAGCAAATCAACGTTAGACACTACGCTTGCACAAGCCATCGAAGACGCAGACGCATTGACAGTAGAATTTGAACACGTTCCTGAAAGGTTACTTGAAGAGGCGGCGAAGACGAATAAGTTGATGCCTAATATCGACAGTATCTTAGTAGGCGCTGACCGGGTTCGTGAGAAAAAACTGCTTGAAAGTATGCAGGTGGCTAACTGCGAGCACAAGATAGTGACGGATCTTTCACAGCTTGACGATTGCGTAAAGCAACTTGGCAGCAAGTTGATCTTAAAAGCAAGCCGCGATGGATACGATGGATACGGTCAGTGGCGTTTAACCGATGAGGCTGAATTACCGGCGCTTAAGCGTTCACTTCAGGGGCTAGACCTTGTAACCGTGCCTTTAGTAGTCGAAAAAATGGTAGCTTTTGACAGAGAGCTTTCTCTTATCGGTGTGCGCAATGCCGATGGCGACGTACGAACCTATCCGCTAGCAGAAAATTTACACCATCAAGGTCAACTGCATGTATCCGTTGCGCCAGCTACAAATGTCGACGACGCGTTGCAAGCTCAGGCTCACGATATTTTTGTGAAACTTGCCGACGGCATGGATTATGTTGGCGTATTAGCGGTAGAGCTGTTTCAAGTGGGAAACAAGCTATTAGTGAATGAACTTGCACCTCGGGTGCACAACTCTGGGCACTGGAGCCAGTCAGGCGCCGTAACCAGCCAGTTTGAAAATCACTTACGAGCCGTGTGTGGTTTACCCCTTGGCGATACATCAGCCATTGGCCCAAGCGCGATGGTTAACATCATAGGTTGCAGTAGCTTCTCACGCGACTTACTCAGCATTGATGGTAGTCATCTTCACTGGTACGGGAAATCTGTACGAGAGAAGCGCAAAATGGGACACATTAACGTCACCACAAATAGTTATGAAAGTTTAGGTGAAAAGCTCATGGCATTGAGTAATTATTTGCCGCTTGAGTACTTCCCGAAATTAGTTGGCGAGGCAACGCGATTAAAAGGTTGACACCCACGCGTTTATCGCTAGAATACGCATCCGCTGCTTAAGGCAGCGGGTTTTTAGTGTGCCGACTTAGCTCAGTTGGTAGAGCAACTGACTTGTAATCAGTAGGTCGCCAGTTCGATTCCGGCAGTCGGCACCATTTCCCTTTTTTCCCATGCCATTCCCACGTACACTAGTTCTGAACATTCATTCGGAGCGCACTGTATGTCATTTTTTTTCAAATCGCTAAAACCGTTATTTATCGTCACAGGCTTATTATCTTTAAGCTTATCTGCGCTTTTTAGTGCTCACGCTAATGAGCACGAAAACAAACATCAACATGACAAGCAGCATGCACACAATGAGCACGCTGACGTAATGGTAATGAACGGTTACGCCAGAGCAACATTTGCCTTAGCAAAAACCGGTGCGGTGTACTTTACTTTGCATAACCAAAGCGACAGCGACAAAACCCTTGTTTCAGTGTCGGTGGCTAAAGAGGTCGCAGACGAAGCGCAAATTCACACGACCGTTATGGAAGGCGACATGATGAAAATGCGCGAGCTAACGGAAGGTGTAAAAATCAAGCCCGGTGAAATGGTGGCGTTTAAATCAGGCGGAAACCACATAATGCTACTAGGGTTAACAAAGGGATTGGCAGAAGGAAGTAATATTCCCATCACGTTATCGTTTGATAATGGGAGTGAACTCAAGCTGGTATTACCCGTCAAAAAAGACGAAGCAAAAGGGCATCACCACCATCATTAATAAAGCTGTCGATATAGAGGGCGAGTTACTCATCGATAATTGCGATGAGCACAATTAACTAAACCGTTAATCTAAATCAAAATTTCTGTAGTACTATTAAGTTATATTGTTTAGGTTCAAATATTGTACGGTCAACGAACTGGCCAATTCAAAACCTAAAAAGGTTTTAACGAAAAGGAGTGTGACATGAGCAAGATTGATATTGGTATTTCTGAGAGCGATCGTAACGCAGTAGCAGAAGGCCTTAAGAAGTTATTGGCTGATTCTTACACCTTATACTTGCAAACGCATAACTTTCACTGGAACGTAGAAGGTCCTCAGTTCCGTGAATTACACCTAATGTTTGAAGAGCATTATACTGAGCTTGCTGAAGCCGTGGATGAAATTGCAGAGCGTATTCGTACTTTAGGTGTTTCTGCACCAGGTACGTATAAGTCTTTTTCAGAGCTTAGCTCAATTGAAGAAGTAGAAGGTGTACCAGAAGCAACTGAAATGGTTCGCTTACTTACACATGGCCACGAGCAAGTTGTAAAAACCTGTCGCGAGTCATTAAAGCTAGCACAGGACGCAGACGATGAGTCATCAGCTGCTTTAATTGGCGACCGTATGCGAGTGCATGAAAAAACAGCTTGGATGCTTCGCGCGACACTGCCGAAATAACGTAAAAAGTAATTTTCGATCGTAGTTAATCGGGTTTATACGCTTATTTCTTGCTTAATCGCATGAAAGCGTGGATATAACACAAAGGGTACAGCAGCGCTGTGCCCTTTTTTGTATACTAGGCCGCTAAACAGAAACGCACGCTAAAAATAAAAACCGAATAAACACCGAGGCCCCAGCGATGAAATCATCAATTAGCGCGGTATTAAAGCGCAATCTAACGAGCACGTTAACCCGCTCTATTACCTGTGCATTAGCACTATCTGCAAGCCAGTCTCTTTTTGCTCACGAAGGCCATGAGCACGGTATCACCGACGAAAATATTACGGTAACCACCCTTGCTGAAGGGCTAGAACACCCCTGGGGGATGACCTTTCTGCCTAATGGCGACATGTTGGTCACAGAGCGCGCAGGGGGTATTCAGCGACTGACAAAAGACGGGAAGTTGTCAGGACGGTTAGCGAACGTGCCCAGGGTAGTAGCGCAAAATCAAGGCGGCATGCTTGATATCACTATCGACCCTGATTTTGCTAGCAACAACACCATTTACTTTTGTTTCAGCAAAGCCAGTGATGTAGAAGGTAAAACAGGTAGCAGCAGTAGTGTGGCAAAAGCCACGTTAACGAATACCGGGCTAGAAGATGTCAACGTGATATTTAGCGCCGACTCTATTGTTGATAACGGATTTCACTTTGGTTGTCGCCTAGCATTTGATGCCAATAAGTACCTATACGTTGCTATGGGCGATCGCTACAAATACATGAAGGAAGCGCAGAATACGGATAACCACTTTGGCAAAGTCGTGCGCATTAATCGCGATGGCAGCGCGGTAAAGGATAACCCGTTCACCGACGGCAACGCACCAGAAGTATTTAGCTATGGTCACCGCAATATCCAAGGCGTAACAATTCACCCTGACACCGGTGCTGTATGGGCAATGGAGCACGGTCCGAAAGGCGGCGACGAAATTAACATATTGGAAAATGGCGCGAACTACGGCTGGCCTGAAATTACCTATGGCATTGACTACAGCGGTGACATCATTAGTGATAAAACGCATATGGACGGCATGAAGCAGCCTTGGGTATATTGGGACCCATCCATAGCGCCAAGTGGATTAACTTTCTACCAAGGCGATATGTTTAAAGAGTGGAATGGTGATGTGCTGGTTGGTTCTTTGAAGTTCACTCACCTTCGCCGCATTCACGTAGCAGACGGTAAGCCGGGCGAGCAGTTTGAATATCTGCGCGACAACGGCGCACGTATTCGCGATGTGGAAGTTGGCCCTGAAGGTGCTATTTACCTGTTAACCGACGCACCAAATGGCAAAGTGTTGAAGCTCACTAAGTAGCTTTATACCGAAACCAATAAAGGCGCCCTTAGGCGCCTTTAAATGGTGAATGCACTATTTACCACCCTCATCTTTTTTATAGCGTTCAAACCACGCCATTATATTTCCTACTTTTTGTATTAAACGAGACGGACGGCTAGCAATACCGTGGGATGCACCAGGTATACGTACCATTGCCGCATCTATACCCTGCAGTTTCAACGCCTGATAATACTGTTCCGACTCACTTATCGGCGTTCGATAATCGGCTTCGCCGGTCAGTAGCATAGTTGGGGTAGTGACATTACCCACTAAGCTTAATGGGCTGCGTTTCCAAAGTTTATCAGCGATATTCCACGGCATATCCGCCATCCAGTATTGACTGAAAAACGGGTACGCGTCAGCGGTGAGTGCAAAGCTCACCCAATTGATAACGGGTTTAGCCACTACGGCAGCGCTGAAACGGTCGGTTTTACCAATAGACCAGGCTGTTAGCACACCGCCACCAGAGCCACCGGTAATAAATAGATTGTTAGCATCCACAAAGCCTTTATCAACGACTGCATCGACGACGTCCATAAGGTCGTTAAAGTCTTCCGAGGGATAGTTATGGTGAATAAGGTTCCCAAAGTCTTCACCGTAAGAGCTGCTGCCCCTTGGGTTCGACCAAACAACCACGTAACCCTGCGCTGCCATAAGCTGGATTTCCATCGCAAAATGAGGGCCATATGCGGCATGCGGTCCGCCGTGAATTTCTAAAATAAGCGGATACTTTTTACTACTATCAAAGCCGGGGGGTAAGGCCATCCATGCGTCAATAGGGCGCTCATCAACACTTGAAGCTACGGTGAGGTCTTGCACCTGCGCAAGCGCCTTATGACCCAAGGCGTCACTGTTCAAGTCGGTAAGTTTTGAGGCGCTTTTCCCTTTTCGATAAAGTGCTAAGTCGCCAGGCATGGTACGCGCTGCTGTGGTAAATACGATATCGCCTTTTTCGCTTAGGGCGAAGTCGCCAGAGGTATAAGGGCGGCCAAACGCTTGCCCACCAAGGGTAACCTCTAGCTTCTTAACCTTTTCTGTTAAGTTCACCGTTGCCAGCTTGGTTTCGCCATGATCAAGGTATGAAAACATCAGCCCTCGGCTGTCTTTACGCCACACAAACTTGCCCAAGCTTCTATCTAAAGATGAAGTAAGGCGCGTTATTTCACCGCTTTCTAGTTCAAGTACCAAAAGGTCACCGTTTTGATAAGAAAGCTTTCTATCATTTAGTTGGGTAAAAGCTAAATATTTACCATTTGGGCTTAACGTAGGTCTACTTTCAGGGCCCGCTATATCGGTAACCTGTTCAACGGCTCCAGAGCTAACGTTGACCTTGTATATATCGCTAAACAGTGGGTTCAGCGCATAGTCTTCGCGCTGAGGTGAGGCAAAGTAAATCCAATCATTGTCTTTAGAAAAAGAAAGGGTACCGCCGCTTGGAAAGTGGCCTTTGGTCAACTGGCGCGGTGTACCACCATCAACAGGCAGCACATAGATTTGGTCGAAGCCTTCGCGCAGATAGCCTCTGCCATCGCCACGGTATTGAACGCTATCAATATACTTAGCGTTGTCTGCCCACTTTGCGCCCTTTGGCTTGCTCGGCATCGCGCTAAATAACGGCTTTTGTTTTTCTTCAGTAAATAACGTAAAGGCTAGGGCTTCACTGTCATGCGACCAGGTCAACTGACGAGGCGTTTCACTGGTGTTAGTTAAGCGCACCGACTGCATGGTATCTAAATAATAAAGATGTAGCTGAGCACGACCGTTTACCGATTTGGTATACGCCACCATTTTTCCATTTGGCGATAGCGTGGCTTGGGAAAGGTTTTCGTCTAAACCGATAAACGGGCGGTGTTCACCTGTTTTTATGTTTACTTGCCACAGTCTGCTCTGCCGACTATCGGTCATAATATCCATGCTCTGGCGCGAATAAACCACGGTTTCTTTATCGATAAACTGCGGGCTGGCGACAAACTCTAGGTTGAATGTATCGTCGTAGGTGAGTGCATTAGCCGGTGGAGTATGGGTATCGGGTTGAGACCCTTGTAGTGCATTAGCTTGGCTAACACCCAAAAAGAGGAAAGATAATGCTGTTGAGGTTACCACCAGGCCTTTGCGAAAAGGGTGAGTGGAGAAACGTGACGCAAACATGACGGTTCCTTTATTATTGTTGTTGCGCGGGGCGCGATAGGTTAGGTATCTGTTACACTTAATTATTGAATTAATGGCATTGCCCTTCAACAGGGTACACGACTAACCATATCGCTTTCGTTTCTTATATGTAAAGTATGTGCGGTAAAGCTTCCTATTTACATGTTAAAGCGAAATTTACGCTTTTGACTTACTCGCCCTTCAAACTGATTTTTCCAGTTAAGATGTCTTTAAACATCACCCAGTCGCCCATCAAGCTGTAAAGTGGGTGCTTGAACGTAGCGGGGCGGTTTTTTTCAAAAAAGAAGTGACCGACCCAAGCAAAGCCGTAACCTATAACAGGTATAAACCATAAAAGTGGCCAGTTAGCGGTATAAATTGCCAAAGCAATCACACCAATGACCAGCCATGAGCCAATAAAATGTAAGGTGCGGCAAGTTCCATCTTTATGTTCGTTTAAATAAAAAGGGTAAAACGCTTTAAATGAAGTGAAATGCGTGTTTTCGCTGGTTTGAGTCGTCATAAACCCCTCACGGAAAGGATGTGATATGTTAATTTTACATCAGGTTAACATTTTGTGGGGGTATTAATTGTCGCTAAAGCGACAATGCGATGTTTCTATTCTGTCACAGTCAGTCTTATTCACTGACTACTAACCTTGTAATTTTAGCTCGACTGCCCCATATTCCTCACAATACAAGAAATTAAAGGCCTGCGTTATGGAAAATCTCGTTGCAAATAGCCAAGCAACTATTGTTGATATTACGGTAGAAAACTTTCAGCAAATCATAGTAGAGGCTTCTCAAGAGAAGCTGGTACTCATTGATTTTTGGGCTGACTGGTGTGAGCCGTGCAAAGATTTAATGCCTATTTTGGAAAAACTGGCCGGTGAATACAGCCAGCATCTAATATTGGCGAAAGTTGACTGTGAAGCGCAGCAAGAAGTAGCGGCGCAATTTGGTATCAGAAACTTGCCTACAGTGATGGTAGTACAAAATGGTCAGCCAGTAGATGGCTTTGCTGGAGTGCAGCCTGAGCAACAAATTCGAGAGATGCTAACAAAGTATCTGCCTAACCCTGAAGACGAGCTTCTCGCTACAGCAGGGAAAGCTATTCAGCAGGGAGAGTACGCCGAAGCATTGCCAGCAGCGAAAGAGGCACTTTCTCTTAATCCTGACAATATAAACGCCAAGTACATGCTTATTGACTGCTACATTGAAACGGGGTCAATTGATACAGCAAAAGCACTGCTTGAGGATATTAAACTTGTTGACCAGGATTCACGGTATAAAAGCTTAGCGGGTAAAATTGAACTTGCAGAGCAAGCGGCAGATACGCCTGAAATTAGACAGCTTCAAGCTGCTGTTGAAGCAAACCCTGACGATCTTCAGCTTAAAATTGATTTAGCGATACAGCTACAGCAAGCGAATAAAGCACAAGACGCGCTAGCGCTGCTTTATAGCGTATTAAAAACAGAGTTAGGGTTTGGTGACGCTAGAAAGCTAATGATGGATATGATGAATGCGTTAGCAGATGGTGATCCGCTTAAATCCGAGTATCGCCGAAAAGTATATAGCCTGCTTTACTAAATAGACTTACTACTGCTTACAGCTATTGAATGCGCAACTGGCTACGTGAAAATGACTAGGTGTTGGTAATAGGGGAAAACCCTTCTTTATGTAGCCAATTAAGCGCTTCAAAGTACTTTCGAAAGTATTCGCGCTCATAGTTTTTCCCTTTAAAATCGCGAGCCCTAGAAGGATGGGTTCGCTCTAACTGGGCGCGTTTTACCATTCCGCTATCTAAAACATACGCAGAGCGGGTTAAACCGTGTTCAATATTTACTTTGATTGAATCCGCTAAACGGGTTTGGCATTCAATGGTTGAGAGAACCCAGCGTCGTCCGTCCATCAAGGCTGCCCACGGTTCGCCATTGAAGCTACCGATAAGGTCGTGCATTTCTTCGATGAAGAACTCGGTGGTTTTCAAGTTCCACGCGCCTGTCGCAAACACTTCAAGCACATTACCTGAAATGTCCAGCGAGTAATTTCCGTATTTAGGGAAACGCATAAAATACCTTTTATGTTTGTCTTGGTGGTGTCGAGGATATCTGCTCTCTCAAAAAACGACATCTACTTATAAGGTTATAGCAGAGTTATTTAAATTTGCACCCGGTCGGCAGCTATAAGAAATACCACTAAGCACACTAAATTGGGCAAAAGTATTTACACTTAATTTGTAAATAAATGTGATGGCCCGCTGCTAGATTCATGCGTAAAAAGCAGAAGTTTGATAGTGTTTAGTCGACTTTTATATTTGATACGGTTTTCACAGTGGTAATGACCATGGCATATCAGCAATTTTACTCAGGTTTTCTTAACGCGAACAAAAACAAACAACATTATGCTTGTCACAGTCATTATTTTTGGCCTGACTGCACACGCGACGCAATGCTAGCGTACTGGGATGATAGCGCTAAATACGTAGATGCAAAGTGGGGATACTTTTTTGAAACTCTAGTGCCAGAATTGCAGCAGCGCATAAGTCGTATTCTTAATACCGGCGCGCCTCAGCAAATTGTATTTGCGCCCAATACGCACGAGTTGCTCTATCGAATAATGAGTTGTATTGATAGTCGTACTCCATACAAAGTGGTCTCAACAGACAGTGAATTTCACAGCTTTCAACGTCAAGCTAGCCGAATGCAAGAGCAAGGTTTGATAGAGTTAGTGACGGTTCCGACTAAACCTTTTGCTACGTTTACTTCACGCTTTAAAGCTGCCATAGCCGAGCACAATCCCGAACTTGTCTTTTTTAGTCAGGTTTTCTTTAACTCTGGATATGTGGTGGATGATGTTTCAGGCATTGTGAATAGCGTTTTAAATGACAACACCATCATAGTGGTCGATGGCTACCATGGCTTCATGGCGAAGCCTACTGACTTGGCTGACATCGCGCATCGTGCCTTTTATTTGTCCGGCAGTTATAAGTATGCACAGGCGGGAGAAGGCGCCTGCTTTGCTCATGTGCCTATTGGATGTAATTTAAGGCCCGTTTACACAGGCTGGTTCGCTGAGTTTGGTGAACTGGACAAGCCTCGCAACACTGGGAGGCAAGAGAGCGTGCAGTACAGTGTAGATGGAATGCGTTTCGCCGGCGCAACCATGGACTTCACGTCATTATATAGGCTGAGAGCCGTGCTTCGCATGTTTGAAGAAAACGATATCAGCGTTGAGACAATTAACAACTATGTGATGGCAATGCAGCGTGCGTTTTTAGATAAACTTGCAGCGTGTAATCACCCGTTGCTTAACGAGCAGCATTTAGCCGTTAGCGATGCATCTAACAGGGGACATTTTCTTACTTTTGAACTCGATGACGCTAACATTACAAAGGCGCTGGCATTAACGCTTAAAGCTAACGATATTCTTACCGACTATCGCGGTAACCGTTTACGGTTTGGCTTTGGCCTTTACCACACTAGCGACTATATCGATTTGTCCGCCCTATCAAAAATGGCATAAAAACTTTGCTCACACACAATAGAGGATTGCTTCATGGAGTGGCTTTTACCCGCTTTTGCATTAGTGTTAATAATTGAGGGAATCGGCCCACTTCTTTTTCCTAACAAATGGCGCAACTATTTACTGCAAATAAGCCAGCAACCAAGTAATCAACTTCGCCAAATTGGAGGTGCGCTGGTCATCATTGGCGCGTTACTGCTGTTTTATTTTAGCTAAATGGCCGCTGCGTAACGTGGCGGTAAGCGGGTATTTTGCTGAAAATAATAGAGGCAATTGATAGACCGTTTGTTCAGGTTTTCAGTAGCACTGTAAATGGAATGCTTTATAAATTAGCATTTTAGACGGCTTTTTGAATTACGTTAAACACCAAGTAGCATTAGATTACGTTTACCGCATGTTATAAAACCTAGTGTACGTATCAAAAATAAAATTTAAATAGTCGCATTTTTGTTCGAAAAAAGGGGTGATCCTAGCCCTATAATTTTGTAGAATCCCCGCCTAATTTTCTTACACATATGATTCATGGCAAAGAACGTTGTGGTACTCGGCACTCAATGGGGTGACGAGGGTAAAGGCAAGGTCGTAGACCTACTCACTGATCGCGCAAAATATGTTGTTCGCTACCAAGGCGGGCACAATGCAGGTCACACTCTAGTAATCGACGGTGAAAAAACCGTACTTCACTTAATCCCATCAGGCATCCTACGCGATAATGTTACCTGTATTATTGGTAACGGTGTTGTGCTTAGCCCTGACGCACTAATGAAAGAAATGACTATGCTTGAAGAGCGTGGCGTTCCTGTGCGCGAGCGATTAAAGATTAGTGAAGCTTGTCCGCTTATTCTTCCTTATCACATTGCACTAGACGTAGCGCGCGAAAAAGCCCGTGGCGCAAAAGCAATTGGTACGACCGGTCGTGGTATCGGCCCGGCATATGAAGATAAAGTAGCCCGTCGCGGTTTGCGTGTTGGCGACTTATTTAACGCGGAAGACTTCGCAGCCAAGTTAAAAGAAGTACTAGACGTACATAATTTCACACTTACGCAATACTATGGCGAAGAAGCAGTAGACTTCGAAGAAACCTTAAAAGGTGCGATGGAAGTTGCTGACATTCTTAAAGCCATGGTGGTTGATGTCACCGATGAGCTAGATAAAGCGCATAAAGCTGGCCTTCCAATTATGTTTGAAGGTGCACAAGGTACGCTGCTAGACATCGATCACGGTACGTATCCTTATGTGACGTCTTCAAATACTACCGTGGGTGGCGTAGCAACAGGTGCAGGCTTCGGCCCACTTAAGCTAGATTACGTATTAGGTATTGTTAAAGCCTACACCACACGTGTGGGCTCAGGTCCTTTCCCCACTGAGCTTGATTGTGAAGTAGGTCAACATTTAGGTGTTAAAGGTCACGAGTTTGGCGCAACCACAGGCCGTAAACGCCGTACTGGTTGGTTCGATGCAGTCGCAATGAAGCGTGCAGTACAAATAAACTCTATCACCGGGTTCTGCCTAACTAAGCTTGACGTGCTAGACGGCCTTGAAAGCCTTCAAATTTGTGTTGGCTACAAAGACGCAGATGGTAACGTGAAAGACGTGCCTCCAATGGCCGCCGACGGTTACGATAAAGTAACGCCAGTTTATGAAGAAATGCCGGGCTGGACAGACAACACCTTTGGTGTAACTGAGTTTGAAGGGCTTCCACAAGCAGCGAAAAACTACATCAAGCGTCTTGAAGAGCTAACAGGTGTGCCAGTTGATATCGTTTCGACAGGCCCTGATAGAAACGAAACTATCATTTTACGTAGCCCATACGACGCGTAATAGCGCCATCGTAATACCTTTAAAAGCCCAGTGTTCACTGGGCTTTTTTGATTCTCTTGGCTGCTTCTTTTGCGCTTTCCTATTCGCTATTCCTATCACTTCGCGTATGTGTTCGGCGCCTGCACTTTATATATAGAGATATGAATGTGCATGTGTCTTATTGCGCGTTGTGCACTTTCGCATTAAACATTAATTAACAATTTTGTTGCGTTGCTCGCGAACATCCCTATTAATATAAGATAGTATCAGTTAATAAATACGCTGCTATTCCTGCGAAAAAGTTTGATATGTGAATCAATCTTACGTGGGTTACGCTATTGGAGCCTTCTTATGCCAAATAGACCTTCTCTTCACGCCGTTGAATCAAGCGTATGCTTTGTTGACGTTGTTCACAAACTTAACGACAGTTTCGATACAGGGAAAACCCAGTCCCTTGAGTGGCGTAAAAGCCAGTTAAAGGCATTAGAAAATTTACTGAAAGACAATCAGCACGACATCTTACAGGCCCTTAAAAACGACTTGGGCAAATGTAAGACCGAAGCTATGGTGGCTGAACAAGGTTTCCTGCTTTCTGATATTAAGCATACGCTTAAGCACTTGGACAAATGGGCCAAGCCTCGCAAGGTGTCTACACCCATGGTGGCATGGCCGGGTAAGAGCTTTCGAAAGCCTGAGCCCCTTGGTACTGTGCTTATTATAGGGGCGTGGAACTATCCGCTACAGCTATTACTCGCCCCTTATATCGCCGCTATTGCAGCGGGTAACTGTGCGGTATTAAAACCTTCCGAACTGGCTGAAGAAACCTCGTCGCTGGTGGCTAAACTTATTCCTCAATATATGGATACTTCATGTGTAGCGGTTATTGAAGGCGGTAAAGACGAAGCCATGGCGCTGCTTGCGTGTAAATGGGATCATATTTTCTACACCGGTGGCGAAGCCGTAGGAAAAATAGTGATGAATGCTGCAGCTAGGCACCTCACTCCCGTTACATTAGAGCTTGGCGGTAAAAGCCCATGTTTTGTGGATAAAGACACTAACCTTACGGTTACGGCGCGTCGTTTAGTGTGGGGTAAATGGATGAATGCGGGGCAAACCTGTATTGCCCCTGACTATGTCATTGTAGAAAAAGGCTTTGAGCAAAAGTTTATTGAAGCGGTTAAAAAAGAGCTTAAAAAGCAATATGGCAAAAAGCCGCTATTGTCACGAGATTACGGCAATATAATAAATCATCGTCACTTAAAGCGCCTAGAGAGCTATCTTGAAAACGTAAACGTGGTGTATGGCGGCGAGCTAGATGAAGCGCGCCCTGCGATGGCGCCCACCCTTGTACTAGAGCCATCGCTTGATAGCCCGTTGATGAAAGAAGAAATCTTTGGCCCAATTCTGCCTATCATCACGGTAGATAACATGGACGCGGGCATTAAGCTTGTTAACAGTAGGCCCAAGCCACTCGCGCTTTATGCCTTTAGCGACAAAGACAGTGTACTAGATAACATCATCAGTAAAACCAGTTCTGGTAGTGTATGTACTAACGACACTATGCTGTTTATGACTAACCCCGAGTTACCGTTTGGTGGTGTGGGTAATAGCGGCATGGGAAGCTACCATGGTCAAGCAGGGTTTGATACATTTAGCCATATCAAAACCATAATGAAGCGTTCTTTTGCGTTAGACGTGTTTTTTAGGTATGCGCCGTTTTCAAAGTTTAAGCTATCGTTGCTTAAGAAGTTTTTATAACAGGAGTTTTCATGGTCCAGCCCTTTCATCTTGCCATACCGGTCACTAATTTAACCGATGCAGAAGCGTTCTACGGTGAGTTGCTAGGTTGTGAAAAGGGCCGCAGTGATACCCAGTGGATAGACTGGAATTTCTTCGGTCATCAACTAGTGACGCACTGCGTAGAGGTCATGCCGTCACCGCCTTCGTATAATGGGGTAGATGACCATGCCGTGCCCGTGCCGCATTTTGGCGTTGTTTTAACCATGAGTGATTGGCAAGCACTGGCAAATAAATTAGAAACAGCAAACACTGAGTTTGTTATTGCGCCCTATATTCGCTTTAAAGGAAAGCCGGGCGAACAGGCCACTATGTTTTTTAAAGACCCTTTCGGTAACGCTTTAGAATTTAAAGCCTTTGCTGATATCAATCAGCTCTTTGCCACTAACAAAACATCATGAGAATCTTTTGAAAAAAGCATTATTGCTGGTAGACGTGCAAAACGTTTACTACACCTGCCGTCAGGCCTATAAACGCAACTTTAATTACAACCGGTTTTGGCGCGAACTTAGCTATAACCTAGATATAGAACATGCCTTTGCCTACGCCATCGACAAGGGCGACAGCAAGCAGCGTGAATTTCAAAACATACTTCGCGCTATTGGGTTTGAAGTAAAGTTAAAGCCTTTTATTCAGCGCGCTGACGGCTCGGCGAAAGGCGACTGGGATGTAGGTATTACGGTAGATGCGCTAGAACACGCCAGTCAGGTTGATGAAATCATTCTGGTGTCAGGTGACGGTGATTTCGATATTCTGATAAACGCGCTTAAAGGAAAAGGGAAAACCGTAACTGTGTACGGTGTTCCCGCATTAACAGCTGAAAGCATTCAAAAGGTAGCAACTCGATACGTGCCCATTAACGGTGAACTCTTGCTTTAATGGGTAAGTAGGTGACTTGTTAGCCAAGATAAAAGGCGCTTATCAGCGCCTTTTCTGTGTAAAGCCAGACGCTTTAGTAGGGCTGTACAATGCTTTTACCCCGTCCGCTTTTTTCAGACGCTGCTTCAACACCTTCTTTAGTGCGTTTAATTAAATGCACATCACCAAAGCGTCGGTTATCAATGGTATAGCCCATGGCTTTAAGCTCGTTCACCGTAGCTTCGGTAAACCCGTTGTGCATACGAATGGTATCTTTCGGTAATAGCTGGTGGTGAAAACGCGGTGAATTCACGGCTTCTTCGGCGCTCATATCGTAAAGCAGGGCATTCAATAGCGATTGAGCAACTGACGATATAATGGTGGTACCACCTGGAGAGCCTGTAACAAGCACGACCTGGTCGGCTTTGGTCACAAGTGTAGGGGTCATAGAAGAAAGCATGCGCTTGTAGGGTTCAATGGCATTCGCTTCTCCGCCCACGGCGCCGAAGAAATTAGGCACACCAGGCTTTGCGCTAAAGTCATCCATTTCATCGTTCAACAAGAAGCCGGCGCCAGTTACAACAACACCACTACCAAAAGTAAGGTTGATGGTTGTGGTATTGGCAACGGCGTTGCCCCATCTGTCCATAATCGAGAAGTGGGTAGTATCTTCGCTCTCTTTCAAGCCCGGCTTAATGCTTGGGGTATCAGAAATGCTGGCAGGCTGAATATCTGCTGCGCGTTCATTAATGTAGTCAGCGTCTGTGAGCGCTTTTACCGGAACACTAACAAAGTCAGGGTCGCCCATGTATTCAGCGCGGTCGGCAAATACACGCTTGCCTATTTCAGACATAACGTGAATATATTCAGTGCTGTTTTGCGCAGGTAAATCGTGGGTTGCATCATAGGCTTCAAGCATGCCAATCCACTGTGCTACAGCCACGCCCCCTGAACTTGGCGGCGGTGCAGTAATTAATTCATAACCCTGCCAAGTCAGCTGAAGGGGCTTACGCCACACTGCTTTGTAGGCTTGCAAGTCATCATGGGTAATAAGGCCGCCATTTTGTTGCATAAAGTCGACAATATGCGTGGCGACTTCGCCTTTGTAGAACCCATCTTTACCCTGCTGTTGAATCGCTTTTAGGGTTTCAGCTAGTTCAGGCTGCTTAAACGTGGTGCCTGCTTTGGCTTCTGAGAAATAATCACTGAAGTTACTTTTAATGCCTTTCTCTTGGGTTCGTGAAATATAGCGCGCAATGTTATTGGCTAACTTTTCGTGTACTACAAACCCGTTCTCGGCAAGGTCTACCGCAGGGGCAACAAGACGCTCCCAGTCTAAAGTGCCGTACTTCTTATGTGCTGCCCACATACCAGCGACAGTACCGGGAATACCTGATGCTTTCGCGCCAAATAAGGATTCATAAGGCTTTACGTTACCTGCTTGGTCTAAATACATATCGCGATGGGCGCTTTTCGGGGCCATTTCACGGTAATCAAGAAAGTCGGTGCTGTCTTCAAACTTGATGGTCATAAAGCCACCGCCGCCAACGTTACCGGCTTCTGGCAGGGTCACGGCTAAAACAAATTGCGCCGTAATAGCGGCATCTATTGCATTTCCGCCCTCTTTAAGCACCTGCATAGCGGCGTCGACACTATAGCTGTCTGGCATGGCCACCGCAGGTTGGCTAAGACCTACGTCTGTATTGTTGGCGTTATCAATAGTGGTGCTAGGAGCGTTTGAGCACGCCACCATCACTGAAATAACCGCTAAAATCATTATCCGTTTTATCATTTGAAAACTCCTTGCTACAAACTCGCTTTTCACATTCTGGGTATAAGCCCACTAACCCAGCATGACTAAACTTGCTATAAAATAGGCAATAAGCGTAAGGGCACCTGCAAACAGTGCATAGGGAAACTGGGTCTTAACGTGGGTGAGCACATCTGTACCCGCGGCAAGTGACGAGACGGCAGTGGTATCTGAAATAGGTGAACAGTGATCGCCAAAGATCCCACCCCCCAAAATAGCGCCAATTACCAAAGAAGGCGGTAAGCCTAAACTTTGAATAAGTGGTACGCCAATAGGAATAAGAATAGCAAACGTGCCCCATGAGGTTCCTGTGGTAAACGACATAATTGCGCCCGCAATAAATAGCATGGGAACAATTAGCATTAACGGAAGATACTCACCCACAATACCCGCAACAAACACACCCGTACCTAGTACCTTAAGGCTGTTGCCTAACGTTAACGACAATAACACTATGGTGACAAGGGGAAGTAGTTCACCCATCCCCTTAAAACCGATTTCTACCGCTTCTTTATGGGTGAAACGCTTGTGCAATAAAAGTAGTCCGTAGGCAATAGCGGTTGCAAGCGCTGTAGCATAGAGCACTGATTTACTGCCGCTGCCTTCAGATAACACGCCGTTCCCTGTCCAAAACATAAACCCAATCATACTTAGCACCATTATTAATAAAGGCACTAACATAAAGCGGGCTTTAGTCGCCGGCTCCGTTGTTTGGTTTACTTCAACCTGAGAGAGTGCTTTTTCTTCTTCAATCATAGGGCCGTGCACTTTGTCGGCTGATATGGTGTAAGCCACAATGAGCAAGGTGAAAATAGCGTAAAAGTTAAAAAATACGCTGCCCCATAAGATAGATGCCGAAGAGCCAGGTAATTCGTAAGCGTCAAGCAGGCTTAATATGAAAGCGCCCCAGCCATTCAGCAGAATTAAAATACAGACGGGAGCACTTGTAGAGTCAATAATATAAGCTAGGCGTGCGCGACTCATACCAAACCGATCAAACAAGCCTCTAGCAAAAATACCTGCGGTAAGCACGCTGAGGTTCGACTCTATAAAGACGGCAATACCAGTAAACATGGTTAAACCGCCCACTTGTTTGCGGCTTTTCGCCACCCCTTTATTTACGAGGTAGTTAACCGTAGCTGTTACCCCTCCTGAGTCGCGAATAAACGCCAGTAACGCGCCCACTAAAACCGAAAAAATAAGTACGCGAGTGTTGCCTGGACTCGCCGCGGTATCAACCACACGCTCTATGGCATTAATAGGGGCCATGTAGCTGGTTGCGATATCAGCATTTACCAGAATTAAGGCTTCAGCAGACAGTACGGCCAGCGCCAATGCTAAGATGACTTCTTTTTTCCAAAAAACGACGGCAATAGCCACAAGAGGGGGGATGACTGACATCCAATCCATACTTCTTTCCAAACTTAAATTTATGTGTGCCTAAACGGGTATGTCTACGTTGCGTAAGAGAGGGTGTGGTTTGCAAGTTCTATGTTGGCGAACAAGCTTCTCTCATTTATGCTAGCGTACCGTATTGTGCTTTGTGTTTCCAAGGATTAGATAAACATTGTTATTCCAGCAAGTTATTTGTAAAAAACACGTCTCTGTTATGGGGGAAATACGTATAGCCCTAGGCTTTTTAGCGATTACTTTTTTAGCGGGTATAACTTCTGCTCAGCCCTTAAGTGCTAACGCCCCGGTCAACTTAACCACAGGTAAGAGTGCCTCTATTCAAAAAGGGGGCGCACAAGGCGGTATACAGCAAAACGCAGATAGTCTTAGCACCATCAAGGCCATGCTGGGCCAAAAGATCATTTTAGATTTTCGCTATTTCTGCGAAGACGACACACCATCATCGCAATGCCGCACACCAATGACGAAAATCCCTGCAAGTTTGCTGGCACTATTAAGTAGTCACAACATTGGTGGCGTGATTCTGTTTTCAGAAAACATTGAAAATAACGAGCAGTTGATAACGCTAAATTACACTATGCAGCAGCATATGTTGAAAGCGGGCAAGCAACCATTATTTATCGCTATCGATCAAGAGGGCGGTAGGGTAGCGCGCCTGCCCTCAGACATATTAGCGCCATTTGCCGGTAATATGGCAATTGGTGCGACGTTTCATCAACATGGCAGTACTTTTGCGCAACGCGTGGCTCGCCACATCGGTAAAACGCTCTTACCCCTTGGTATTAACACCAACTTTGCCCCATCGGTTGATATAAACAGCGAGCCGAAAAACCCGGTTATAAACGTGCGCAGTTTTTCAGAACACCCAGAGCAGGTTGCTGCGCTAGGCCAAACGTTTGTTGAAGCAATGCAGGGGACGGGCGTGATAAGTGCAATTAAGCATTTTCCAGGTCATGGCGACACGCATGTGGATAGTCACAGCGGTCTTCCGCTGGTAAGTCATACCCGAGCACAAGCAATGACGGGTGATATTCTGCCGTTTTCTAATATTATTAGAAGTGCCACACCGCCGGCCATGGTAATGAGTGCACACATTCAGTATCCATCGTTAGACGATACCAGAATTACAGACAAGAACGGAAAGCGACAAATAGTTCCAGCGACTTTGTCGAAGAAGATATTAACCAACTTGCTTCGCAAGCAACTGGGGTATAGAGGTCTAATTGTTACTGACGCTCTAGATATGGCGGGTATTACACAGTTCTTCTCGCACGAAGAGGCTTTAGTTCGCGCATTTAGTGCGGGCGCGGATATTGCGCTTATGCCTTTCACTATAAGAAATAAAGCGGATATAAATGCGTTTGCAAAGCTTCTCGACAATGTAGCAGTAAAACTCGCAGATAGCGCATTAGACATATCATCAGAAAGCGCTTTCTTGATATCTTCATATAATCGTATTATCGAAGCAAAACAACGGTTTACGCTAGATGGTTTTATTTCCAAGCCGAAGGTCTGGTGGCTTGATGAAGCAAACGACAATGCATTGACTAATAACCCTAACAGTTTAAAAAACAAAGGAATTGGAATAGAGAAAGCGCTTTCTGAAGGTTCGGTGTCTGTGCTTTTCGGAAAAGAAAAACTACCGATAACATCAACGCGCTGGTTGGCGCTAATGCCGGATGCGGCGAGGTGTTTAGCATTTGAAGCCGCACTTGCGCATGCTAGTTCTAAAAGCACCAATAAGCCTCTAGAGTTTGCTTGTTTACCCCTAACCGCGCTACCTAACACCCAACTAGCTATGGACCTATTACAGCAGGCTGAAGCTTTAATAGTAGGTAATATTAGCCCGCTTCACGCGACCTATGAGTTAGGTGGGTTAGATCTACCTGAGCATGTGAAGCGACGTGCGCGTGAAACTGAGGTGATGTCATTTAGTAAAAAGATAATGTCTGCTGCGAAAACACAAAATAAAACCGTAGTTTTTGCACCGCTACGTATGCCGTATAGTGCACAAGATGTTAAAAGCATGACAGATATTGCTATTGCCACATTCAGTTATGCCATTAGTGTAAGCGCCCAAGGTAGCAAAGAAGAAAACAAAGACGATCAAAAGGTTACCAGCTATAGTTTGAACGCACTAGCTGATGTTTTATTAGGTAACATGGCTGCTAAAGGCCGTTCACCCGTTTCGTTAGACTCACTTTCACTACAAAAGTAGAGCCTGTGAAGGCGTGAATTTAAAAGGTAAATCAAAGGTAAATTAAAGGGTACCTGGAAAGGTAACCTTAAAGGAAAAAATATGGATACAGAAAAATTATCAGACACTACACAGGTATCGCTAATTGATACTGTGTTAAGTGCGCTACTTCCATTTGCTCCTTTGCTCATTGCTATCGCTTTGGTGATAAGTGCGCTCATTGCACTGCATTATCTTTTGCTGGCAAAACAGGGCCACCTTACCAGTGAACAAAAACTGCCCCGCCAAGTAGGAATGTTGGTACTTACTATCGTTGGAGCTGTTATAATTGCGATGACCCTTCCTGTAAGTGAAAGCACACGAAATCAAGTGATCGCGCTTATTGGCGTACTAATTTCAGGGGTAATTGCGTTTTCTTCCACCACCATGGTGGGAAATTTGATGGCCGGAATAGTACTTCGTGTTAACCGCCCATTTAAAGTGGGAGACTTTATCAAGGTAGAAGGCTATAGCGGACGCGTTACCGAAATGGGTCTGCTGGATGTTGAAATTCAAACCGAAAGCAGAGAGCTTATTGCCTTTTCCAATACGCTGATGGTGAATTCGCCGGTCTCGGTTACTCGCGCCTCTGGCGCAATCGTTAGCGTAGATATTAGTTTAGGCTACGATATACATCACAGTATTATCGAAAAGCACCTGCTTATTGCGGCAGAAAATGCCAAATTGTCAGAGTCATTTGTGCAGGTGGTGGGGTTGGGCGATTTTTCGGTAAGTTATCGTATTTCTGGTTTACTTACCGAAGTGAAAAGCTTGCTAAGCGCTCGTTCAAGGCTGCATAAAGCCGTACTCGATGCACTGCATAATTCTGACATTGAAATTGTGTCGCCCAGCTTTATGAATCAGCGCCCTCAGCCTGATGGTTTGAAGATGATAGCTAAATCCCCTAGCCAAACTAAACAAGAGGAAACGTCTCCTGAAGACGTTATTTTTGACAAAGCTGAAGAGGCAGAGCAAAAAGAAAAGAGTAAAGAAACGCTGATGAAGAAAATTGCCGATATTGATGCAAAGATTGCAGAAAGTGACAGTGAAAGAAGGGATGAGCTTAAGCATCAAAAAGCCACAGCTGAAGCTGAGCTTACTATTTTGGTTGAAACAAAAAATGACGATGGTTAGCTTTCACTAACTTATTTAAAGTCTATTTTTATTGCTTTAGGGGTTGTGTGAGTATTTACTTACAAGTTGGCTTTTTTTGAATTTCTCCCTCTATTCTCACGAATGTTAGCCATCGCGAGATTTCTTTAACTCTTTGCGTTAGCGTAGCTAATTTGAACGTCATTCAATGTCTTGATAAAGAAGATACGCAGCTCTTTTTTCTCTGAACTCGCCTAACTCTTTCTGCCAACTTTGGCGAATTTTCTCGGGGGGCATGCCTGCTTGAATTTGAATTCTTAGCGCATCGGTACCGGCCAATTTGTCGAAGAATTCTGGGCGAGTAAAGAAGGTTTCATTTGAGCCGTCACTGTTGCTTACAGTGGTGTTATATTCAGAAAAGCGAGAATAGGCGTTTATCAAGGTTGTGATGTCTAAACCAGTAATAGGTGAATATTCTCGAATTGATAGCCCAGGGCTAAAGCTTTGTGACTTCGTAAAATTAGCTTTGGTATAATCAGCGTTAACAAATACGTGCGCACTTAACATAGAATTTTCATGCTTAGGGTGGGGCGCTGCACTATTTGCTTTTACCGGTACTTTAGTTTCACCTAACTTAACACGGGGGTGACCGATAAGCTGAAAAGGAAAATCAGTGCCGCGACCAATGCTGACATCGGTACCTTCGAAAAAGCACAGTGTCGGGTATAGTTTAATAGACAAATCGTTTGGCAAGTTAGGGCTAGGGGCTACCGGCAGTGAATAATGTGCAGAGCGTTTATAGTCTTCCATCGGTACAACGGTAAGTTTTGCATTGTTGTAGCTGCTCGCATCAATACCCAACCAACGTTCCCCCACAATCATTTGCGCAAGTTCACCCAAAGTCATGCCGTGAAGAACGGGAATAGGGTGCATACCAATGAAAGAAGAATATTCTGACGTCAACACCGGGCCGTCGACATAGCGACCGTTGGGGTTTGGTCTATCTAGCACGATAACGTCGATATTGCGCGCGAAGGCGGCTTCCATTACGTAGTGCAAAGTACTTAAATACGTATAGAAGCGTACGCCTACATCCTGAATATCGAAGACAATGACATCGATATTTTCCAGCATAGCAGGCGTTGGCTTTTTGGTTTTGCCGTAAAGAGAGTGAATAGGTAAACCCGTTTTAGCATCAATATCGCTATGTACCTTTTCACCTGCGCCTTTATTTCCTCTAAACCCGTGCTCGGGTGACATAATGCTTACCACGTTAATACTGCGGCGTAATAAGGCGTCCAGTAAATGCTGGTAGCGATGGTTTGCTTTAATCGAATTTGAATGCGCAGTTAAGCTGTTATTTGCTTCACCATTTTCAAATTCGCTTGCGGAAGAATACGTGGGCGAGGGAGGTAGATAACTATGTTCCTTAACCAAGGCACTTTGATTCACTACCAAGCTAACCCGCTTACCAACTAACAAAGGTAGGTACTTTGAGTAGCGTTCAGCCCCTACTGCTTGTTGGTCGGCGTTTAAATATTCGTTAGGCAACCTTTCTTGCTTGACGTCTCTACTGTTACTACTGCTTGTATATACATGTGTAGATAAGTTTTCTGGCGCGCATCCGGTAAGGAAAGCGAAAGTGGTCAGCAGGGACAGCGCAATAACAAATGCGCTTATCGTGTAACGTCTAACCTTTATGCTCGTATTGATTAACCCGAAAACTTTCATAGCAATAATCTACTTTAACTATTCGCTTTCATTTACCGCGTTACGCAAATAGCCATCGTTGGCGTTTAGCTGCGCGGCGGCCTGCTCGGCATTTTGCCCCGTTAATACCATTAAAATGGCAACTTTAGCTTTATTATCGCACCCACTAAGGGCTGTCAAAGCGGCATCTTCACTGCACTCGGTAGCCTGCATAACAATTCGTAGAGCACGTGCTTTAAGCTTTTCGTTTGTGGCATTTACATCTACCATTAAATTCTGATAGGTCTTACCAAGTTTGATCATGGTGCTCGTACTTATCATATTTAAAATAAGCTTTTGGGCGGTTCCCGACTTCATACGGGTGCTTCCGGTTAATACTTCTGGGCCAACGATTGGGCATATTGACGTATCCGCATTCTCAAAGATGGCTGCATTGGGGCTACACGCAATGGCACCGGTAAAGCAGCCCAGTGATCGTGCATATTCTAAAGCGCCACTTACATACGGAGTACGTCCACTGGCTGAAATGCCGATGACGGTATCTTTTTGACTAAGCGCGAGCGTTTGTAGGTCAGTCTTTCCCGCTTCAACGTTATCTTCAGCGCCTTCAACCGCGTGTTGTATTGCGCTTTCACCGCCTGCGATTACGCCAACGACTAAACTATCGGGGACGCTGAACGTAGGTCTACACTCTACCGCATCTAATATGCCTAACCGCCCGCTCGTGCCTGCGCCTATATATATAAGCCTTCCACCACTTTTAATACTTATTGTGGCTGCATCTACCGCTTTTGCGATGTGTGGAATTTCTTGCGCAACCGCCTGCGCGACTTTAGCGTCTTCATTGTTTATACAGCGTAAAATACCCACCGTACTCAGCGTATCTATATTCAGCGAGTCTGGATTCCTGCCTTCCGAGATAATCTTATTAAGAGACTGCGCTAGTTCATTAACGGTGGAATGAGTATGCTCAGCAGGCTCTGAAGTGCTGTTTGAAAGAGAAGGTGAAGTCGTAGATGGCTTGTGGGTAGACATTAAAAACCTTGAAGCAACGTAGTAATAAAATTGTGCGAAGCCAAAGCATAACGGTATTTTACCTTACAAGAAACCTTACGTTAGATTGCGCCTTTTTCAGCATTAATCTAGCACGCCTTTAAAGTTTCTCATGGTACACTTTCCGTTTACTCTTTCGATGACAATAAACATTTAAGGAACGTGTTTTTCTGTGAGCCGACAAACGCAAGCTATCATTCACGCTGACGCCCTTTTACACAACTTTAAAGCGCTTGCCGCGATAGCGCCATCAAGCCAGTCGATGGCGGTAGTGAAAGCTGATGCCTACGGGCATGGAGCCGTAAATGTAGCGCGTATTTTACAGCATGTATCGTCGCAATTCGCTGTAGCCATTATTGAAGAAGCAATAGCACTTCGCGATGCAGGTATAAGTGCGCCCGTGGTCGTATTAGAAGGGGCGCATCAGGCGAAAGAGTGTCAGATGGCGTTTCAGCATAATTGTATTTTGGTGATGCACTGCGAAGAACAACTTCAGTGGTTGAATAACTGCCCAGAAAACCAACGTCCTCACATTTGGCTTAAAGTGGATAGCGGCATGCACCGCTTAGGCTTTGCGATTTCCGACATTGAAGATATGACGAAAAAATATCGTCACCTCCTTAGCGAACAAACGGTCATCGCCACCCATTTCGCGTGTGCCGATGATGTGGATAACGGCTTTACCGCCTCGCAATTATCAGCATTTAAACGAGTAGCCGACGCTATTGGGTTACCTACTAGCGTTGCGAATTCCCCCGCTATCGTAAATTGGCCAGCAAGCCGCAACGCGTGGAACCGGTTAGGGGTAGGTGTATACGGCGGTGCGGTATCTACAGCTAACAATGTTGGTGTTGAGATTTACCCCGCTATGACGCTTCGCTCCAGTATACTTGCGGTGCGTACCATTGCTGCGGGCGAAGGGGTTGGCTACGGTCAAAGGTGGGTGGCATCTAAACCGAGTAAAATTGCAACTGTGGGAATTGGCTACGCAGACGGTTATCCAAGGCATTGTAAAAACAAAACCCCAGTGATGGTGCGTGGAAAACGGGCTTTTCTGGCGGGCCGGGTATCAATGGATATGATCACCATTGATGTTACCCACATCGATAATGTGAGTGTGGGTGATGAAGTCGAGCTGTGGGGGCAAAACGTGCCTATCCAGGAAGTCGCTGCTTGTGCAGATACCATCGACTATGAGTTAATGACACGGGTGTCGCAGCGCGTTCCCCGTATAGTAAAATATCTATAAGTTTCAACGTAGTGCCACTTTCCCTCTAAACTATATAAGTTTTAATTAAGCACTATTCATTAAAAGAATGAGACTTTTACCCCTGTCTTGAGTCTATACTAGCGGTGCTTAGATTCAGGATTGCAGTGAATGCTTCACTTCCAACTGTACTAAGCAACAACTCAAAAGTGAGGTTTGTATGCGTACTTCGTTTTCTCGTCCAAGAGTGAATCGTGGAGTAGTAAGTCGACCGTCAAGACCTGTTCAAAAGAAGCAATAGGGTTGCTGTAGGCGTATAGGAATACAAATAAAAGATACAAAAAAGCCCGGTGGGTGTGTCACTCACCGGGCTTTTTATTTGCGTTAGTTTAGCGTTAAGTAACGCAACCTTGCGGCGGGTTGGCTAACGGGCTTTCGCTTACCCGTTTTGCGCGCGTAACTCGCTGTTTAAATTATTGTCTAGCCCACTTCCTAATTTAGGCTCGGTGCGCTCACCTTCCACCTTTTTTGTATTGTTCTCTCCCTGTACTGGGAAATAACGCTCTGGTCTATGGTTAAGAGAAATAACCATATTAAGACAAAACGCGGCTAAGATAGAGATAAGGACTAAATGCCAAGCGATAAAGAAAAGCGCACAAAGCAATATGGTGCTGTCTACCGCCAGTTGGAACGTACCCGCTCTAATATTGAATCGCTGTTGTAGGAAAAACGCCATAATGCCAACGCCGCCAAGGCTCGAGCTATGACGGAACATCATCAGCATACCTACACCAATTAATATGCCGCCAAATACCGCAGCGAATATGGGGTTAACGTGACTAATATCTACAAACGCGGGTATTTGTTCGGTTAACACCGATACCGTGGTGACAGAAATAAAAGTGTTTATGGTGAATCGTTTGCTAATTTGCGTCCATGCCAATGTATAAAACGGCAAGTTGATAAGAAAGAACAGCAAGCCAAAATCCATATCGAAGGCATAAGTACCTAACAGGGCTAATCCTGCTGCGCCACCTACCATTAGATCTTGAGATTGGAATAGGTATACGCCAAAAGCAACAAACAAGCCGGCGCTTATCAGGGCGAAAACATCCTCGATGACACTGTGTTTTGTTTTTTGCATAAGAAGAAACTTGCGTTAAGAAGACACGGCGTAATTATACGTTTACAACCTCAAAGGTAACAGCGAGATGAAAAGTTAACTCAGTGCGATAAACAACTAGGGGTAAGTCTGTCTTTACGACTCTTAACGTGGGAGTGAATAGGGTGTTGCGCCGATGTAAACATTGCACCACACTGGGTCATAGAAATGGTTAAAAACGTGCACTAACTGCCTGAAGACCGACTACTCCACATAAGAAAAGACCACAATATCTTGTTTATTAAATTCAATATTGCACTGCATTATGCCTAAGTGGAGTGGACTATATGCCTCAATCTTGCTGCCATTTGCAACAAACGTGGTATCCCATAACAGCAATTCAGCAGTATCTAACTGACGTTCTACACTCTTTTTCAAAACCCCAGGCGTGAAATTATCGCATAGAATAATGACTTCCCGCCTCGCCTCAATCCAGTAAAATGTAATGGTGATCAGCAATGCGATAGCCGCTATTGCCACCACATCAGCAATAATGGAACGTTTCATGGCTTGCACGTATTGCATCTCCTTTACTTGTTAAGTTTACAACCGCTGCTCTGATAGACAGAAAGACACTAAGCGGCAATAGCGGCAGAAAATAAATTGAAGGTCGAACCTGTATAAAGCGATGTTACGCTGTTTGGATCAAGTCCCACTTATTGCCAAACTTATCTTTAAAGATAGCGACCGTACCATATACTTCTTCGCGAGGGGTCTCTAAAAACAACACGCCTTTGTTTCGCATGTCGTTAAAGTCTCGCCAAAAATCGTTTGTATTTAAAATTAAAAACACTTTATCGGCCGCTTGATTGCCAATAAGCGCGCTTTCAACTTGGTTTTTCGCCTGTGTTAATAACAAACTAGCCGGGCTATTCGGTGGCGTTACCAGCACAAATCGCGCGTCATCACCGGTAACTTTATCTTCAGTTAATGTGAAATTTAGAACCGAAGTGAAATACGCAATGGCGCTGTCGTAGTCGTCAACGAAAAAGGTAATAGCAGAAAGGTGTTGAGTCATAAAATAGGTGTTAGCCCACAATTTTGAATAAATTAAATGTGAATACTACCTAAAAGGTGGCCGAGCTGAAATGGAGATTAACCGTTATTGCATAACGCTGGGTGATTTCCGTGAGCGCAATATATTGAGCAACCATTTATGAACATTTTCTGCAAATGATCTTTTTGTAAGGTTTGCACAGTATAGTTAGTACTGAAGGATTTATTTTGGCGCACAGCCGCTTTAAACGTTCACGCCCCACTATTTACTTAGAGGCATGGTTTCGTTTAGGGTTCCCGCCAAAAGTTAAATACAGGAACAGTAATGAACAAGCTACTATCCGCATTTTCTTTAGTTTCATTGGCTACATGCACCGCAGGCCTCGCTAAAGCCGACGAGCTGCCGTTCAATTTGAGTGGGCACGTTCGGGTAAATTACGGTCACCAAGACTGGCAACAACCTGAGTTTAGGGATGGGTTCGAGTTTGAGTCGTTCAAGCTTGGCGTATCAGGCGAATCAGACCAATTCAGCTACAAAGCAGAGTATCGCTGGTACGAAAACACCGATTTCGATACCGTTCGTTTTGCCGACCTTACCTATCACTTTGATGAGCAAACACAAATCACCGCGGGAATTACGCAAACACCGTTTGGTCTACAGCCCTTCGGCAGTAATAACTTTTGGTTCTCGGTGAATTACTACCTTGGCTTCGAAGATGACTATGATGCCGGGGTTAAAATAAATCACGATTGGGAGAACTGGGATTTCCAAGCCGCCTACTTCATGAATGATGAGTACAACGACGCGGCAGAGTTTGGGCGTTATTCCTTTGACGTGGCCGACGACGGCGAATACCGTAATAAAGAAGATGGCCAATATAACTTACGCGCAAATTACTCAGCGAACTTTATCCGTGGTGCTACCACTGATATTGGCGTGTCTTATCAATATGGCAACATTTTAAATTTAGATACCTTGGATGATGGAGATATGAGCGCCTATGCCGTTCACATGCGTCATACGCAAGGTGATGTAAAAGTGGAATTGCAGTATATCGATTATGAGTACGATTTGGCTGCGCCAGAGGGGCAAGCAGATGATCGCATCGCATTGTCGTCTTTTACTTTCCCATTCTTAGCGGCAGCTGACGGTAAAACGTACTCGGCAAACCTAGTTTACTCGGTACCGTATAAATTTACCCACATCGAGTCGCTCACCTGTTATTCAGAGTATAGTGTGGCAAAAGGCCAAGGTAGCGAAGGTAAAAATTCGTCTCAATGGATAAACGGGTGTAGCTTTGGTTGGGATAAATTGTTTGTATATGTAGATAGTATCCAAGGTAAAAATATGTGGTTTTCGGGCGGCCCTGGCGTCGGCCTAGATTTAAGCGGTCGACAGGAAACGACTCACCGTCTTAATATTAACCTTGGTATTTACTTCTAAACGAATAACAGGACTTTGACATGCGATTATTACTTATAGCGACATTTATATTAGCGCTAACACCTATGCAAAGTTTTGCCCACGCGTGGATGAAACTGCGAATAGCGACCACAGAGTACGCGCCTTATACGTCAACCGATATGCAGCACGATGGTTATATTAACCACATCATTGCTGATGCTTTTTTGGAAACCGGCGTGGTTGTTGAATTTGTATCTCTACCGTGGGAAGAGGCATTAGAAGCGACGCTAAACGGCGAGTACGACGCCATTTCTTACGGCAACTTTGTGCGCGCAAGGGAAGCTGAATTTTACCACAGTAACCCGATTACCGCAGAAAGCTTGGTGTTTTATGTGAATGCTGAAAAAGGCCCAGAGACGTGGTCGGAGTTAGGTGACTTAAAAGACCTTAAAATGGGGGTAACAGAAGGTTACCTTTACAATGATGAACTGGCTGCTTATATCCAAGACAATAAAAACGTTGTTGAAGCGCCTACCGATAAAAGTAATTTAGAAGCGTTGATAGAAGGCAGCATCGACGTGTTTCCCATCGATGAGTTAACCGGTTGGTATTTGTTGCAGCGAGACTTCAATACGGGTGATCGTCGCGACGTAATGTCTATCAAACCTTTTATTTCAACGGTGACTACCCATTTGTTAGTACCTAAAGGTGAAGGCGATAGTCAGCTTATTCTCTCTTTATTCAACAAAGGGCTAGAAGAGTTAACGCTAGACGGCAAACTTACCCGTTTTAAGCGATTGCTAAAAGAAGGTTACTATCAACACCCTCAAAAGAAAGTGAACTACGACAGACGCTAGTGTCACTCACTTATACCTTCAACAAATAAGCGTGATATAGGCTGTGTTCTTCAAGCAATTGCAGCCTGTATCGCGAACTTTGCTTCTAACCCTAGACTATCTTTCCTGATTTATATTTACCTGATATGGTTGACGGCTATTTTGTCACGCCCACCTAGAGGTTGCCTTGTTGTATTCAGCTGAAACGTCATTATTTGCCCGCTTTACTGCGCTATTAAAACTTCTTGGCCCAGGCGTACTTATGGCGACAGCAGCAGTGGGAGGGAGCCATTTAGTGGCATCTACCCAAGCGGGCGCGAAGTTTGGATGGCAATTGGCACTACTTATTTTAGTAGTTAACCTACTTAAATATCCCTTTTTTAGGGCGGGGGTCAGCTATACCATTAGCACTAAACAAACCCTACAGCAGGGCTATCTAGGCATGGGTAAGCGTTACCTAGCCATTGCCCTATGCTTAAATATTATCGCATCGGTAGTGAACGCCGCTGCCTTGTTACTGTTTGCGGCAAGTTTGTTGTCGTACTCTGTTCCTTTTGATATTGCCGTGACCTTATCTGCAAGCGTGGTGCTTGCACTCATCTTACTCATATTACTGGCAGGCCATTTTGAAGGGCTAGACAATATCGCAAAAGGCATTATGGGCATATTAGTTGTGGCAACAGTGGCTGTATTTATAGTGGCACTAAACAACTACACGCCAGCTGTGGGGGCGCCGGTAGAGCAGCCTTCGCCATGGACTCTTGCTACCTTAGGCTTTCTAGTGGTAACCATGGGTTGGATGCCTGCGCCGATAGAGATATCGTCTATCACTTCTTTATGGTTAAAGCGTCAATGTTCTACCCAAGCTGTAACACCTAAAACAGCCTTGTTCGACTTTAATTTGGGGTATGCAGTCACTGTGCTTCTTGCTCTCTTATTTCTGGGGTTGGGGGCACTTATTTTATATGGCAGTGGTACGGAATTAAGTACAAGCGGCATTGGCTTTTCTCACCAACTTATCAGTATGTATTCATCAACTATTGGGCAGTGGGCCCATTGGCTTATCGCGCTGGTGGCATTTTTATGTATATTTGGCTCAGCGCTAACCGTGTACGACGGCTATGCACGTGTGGTGGCTGAAGCTATAGCTTTACTTTTTAACAAACAAAAAGCAGCGCGAAATACGCTAGTTACACCTGTGCTATTGTTCATGGCAGTTGCCAGCTTTATTATTGTTCTTTTCTTCAAGTCTGCCTTACTTGCAATGCTAGGTTTTGCGATGACACTAGCCTTTGTTACCACCCCCATGTTTGCCTGGCTTAACCACAAGTTAGTAGCTAGCACTCAATTACACCATGATGCGTCGCCCAATGTAGTGGTAAGAATGCTGAGCTATGTTGGGCTAGCTTATCTGTTTGGCTTTCTCATCGTATTTGTGTGGTGGAAATGGTTCAGTTAGGCACGTAGTCGCGGCCGCGCCTAGTAAATTAGTTTAATAACGCGTACTTAGACAACCTTAAACAAAAATCCTACTCTATAATTTGCTCGACACTATTAAAGGAGTGCGTTATTCGGTGCCCAGCGTTAAATTATCATCTTATTCTCTTTCAGCGATTTTTAAGCGATGTAAATCTAGCCTCATCGTGTGCCTGCTATGCACGGTAACCTGGGGGTGCACAGAAGCGTCTTCGGTCGCTGTAAAGTGGCATAACGCCTACGATATTGAAAGAGAGCTTCACTTGCTTGGGCAAGAGGAAGACCCACGCAAAATTTATAAGCGGCTTCGAAGCATTAAACAGCAAGCGTCACTACAACTCTCTCAATTGCGCGAGACAGGGCCACAAGATACTGTGTTTCGCGACTGGCTTGAATCGCTCCAAATAAGCCTCTCGCTAGCGCCTTTGCATAGCAATAAAATTGAAACGTGTAACGTGTGGCAAAAAGCCATGGAAGCGTCTTGGGGTGTGGAGCTGGTACAATTTAATGAACGAGCGAAACTCGTGTGGCGCGTAATGCTAGCCACCTGCAACGCGCGAGTTCGCTCTCTGTGATACGGTTAAACGCCAAAGCCTAACTGTTAGTCTATATAAACAGGGGCGTGGTGGTACGCAAAATTTGTTGCAGGCGCCCTTTATGCTTTTTTAACGAATTGGGCTGTAAGCATCATCTCACCGGCGCCATCAACCTTACAATCTAGCTCGTGGTCTTTCGCATCTTTTACGTGGCGAATTAAGGCTTTAGTACCAATTTTTAGTACCAGTGAGCTTCCTTTAACTTTTAAATCTTTTGCTAGCGTAATTTTATCGCCAGCCACTAAAGGAGTTCCGTTAAAATCTTTTGCAGATACCTCTTCTTCTACTTCGTTAGGGTTCCACTCGTGTCCACACTCGGGGCAAATGAGTAGAGACTGGTCTTCGTATACATATTCTGATTGGCAGTGGGGGCAAGGAGGTAACGACATCGTGAATTCTCTTAAAATACTGAGTTAAAATGCTCGGGTCATGAAATGGCTGTTAGGGTCTAGAACGTAGTTAGCAAAAGGGCCGCAGTCCACAAAACCAAACTTTTTATATAAGGTTCTGGCTGCCAAAAAGTATTCTTGTGTTCCCGTTTCCAAACTGACCAAGCTGTACCCCTTCATTTTCGCATGTTCTAAGGCAAAAAGTAATAACTGTGAAGCCACACCCGTCCCCCGAAACTGCTTGGCAGTGCGCATAGATTTCAACTCAGCGCAATTAGCATCAAGGGTTTTAATTGCCACACAGCCTGCAAGTTGCTGCTGCTTCCAACCGCTAAAAAACGTAATGTTTGAAGCTTTTAATGCGTTCACATCTAGGGCATGTACGCTTTCAGGTGGAGAAGTGGCGTACATATCCGACAAATGCTCTTCTAAAAGGGCGAGTACTTCTCCCCCGCTAAGATCGTCAATAACAATCTTCATACATTTTTCACCATATTAAAAAAGCGCTCGTCTTCGCTTTCAATCACAAAGTTACTTCTTAAATACAGGTTAACCGCGGGACTGATTTTAAAAACGCGTAAAGAGAGGGTATTTTTCTTTGCTTTTAAAGCTAGCCTCTGCGCTTCTTGAAGTGAAGCCATACCTATTCCTTTATTTTGTGCACTACCTATAACCTGCAGGTCGCGCACCACACATGTACTTAAGTTGAAATGAAGGCGCATCACGCCTACTACCTCTTTATTGAGTAAAATGTCGTAGTTTTCCAAATCAGAAGTAACGCTTAGTACCTTATCTACCGTCCAATCAGGGGCGAACTGAGCGTAGTAAATGCGCATGTTTTCATAGGTAATGGCTGCCGCATGTGACAGGTTTGTAGTGGGTATGAAGGTAACGTCCATATTAGCTTTAGTTAAGTAGCGGGTGGTTGAAAAGTATTCTTCAGCTTACGTTATATTGTCAAACTTTCTCGTGCTTAAAGACTCACTTTTTCACAATGCCTATTACCGAAGAGTTAGCAGCGATAGTAATGAATGATACGAAAGCCACAACGTGAGCAAACGCATGTGAATGCGTCTCAGCGAACGCAGTGAGTGTATTTATTGGGTTGTTAGCTGCCATTGTTAAATTGAAAAGTGATAGCATATACGCTAGCATACAAATTATGAAAAAAGTAGTTATTGACACCAGTGTACTTATCAGCGCCCTGATTGGCAAAACAGGGCCAGCTCGAGAAGTGATACGGCAATGCTTGTTGGGTCGGTTAAAGCCGCTGATTAGCACGGCCTTATTTTTGGAATACGAAGCAGTAAGTAAGCGAGACAAAATCAAAGAGTTGTGCCCGCTTACCGAGGACGAAGTGAGCAATTTATTAGCAGCATTTTTTAGTGTTTGCGAATGGGTGCAGATACATTATTTGTGGCGACCAAATTTAAAAGACGAAGGCGATAATTTTCTCATTGAACTTGCAGTAGCAGGAAATGCCGAGAGCATTATTACGAATAACCTAAAAGATCTGCGAAATGCGGAATTACAATTTGACGGTTTGAAAGTGTTAGCGCCAGAAGATTATTTGAGAGGAGTTTAATATGTCTACTCTAACTGTACGTTTACCAGACGATAAGCATAATCGATTGAAGGCTTTGGCTGCGCATAAAAAGTTGAGCTTAAACAAATTAATAGAAGAGTTGTCTACACAAGCGATAGCTGAATTTGATACTGAGGTAAGATTTAAGGCGATTGCTGCTACTGGAGACAAAAAGAAAGGTTTAGAACTTCTCGATAAGCTTGATTCACATTTTGGTAGCTAACGCTAAGCTTTGGGGCAGTGACGTAGCGGCATAATAGCGAAGCGCCGCTGCGTTACTGTCCCAGTGAACGAAGTGGAAGTGTTTAGCGCTTTGTTAGCTGCTTGTGCGTTCTAAAGACTGCGATTGCTCCAGTCTCTCAGCCAACCAAACCTTAATTATAGATTGGCGAGTAACGCCAACTCGACCGGCTTCTCTATCCAAGGAATCGACCATCCATTCCGGAATGTCCACGTTAATCCTTTTTTGTTTTTGCATTGGGCGTTTTGCTTTGGATAAATCTAAGTGCTGAAGGATTTCATCTCCACTCTCAAAATTTTCCTCGAAATTTTTAGCTTTCATATATTGCCACCTCTGACTTTCTAGCGCGCCTGCGAGCGGTTTAATTTGATTGTTAGGCGGTATGCAGATCTATTGGCTGGACGTTATCCAAGTTGATGTTTTGCTTTGCCTGCCAAAGTTCATAGTTGTCTTGCATACTAAGCCAACTCTCAGGGCTGCGCCCTAATACCTTTGATAACCTTAATGCCATTTCTGGCGTTACTGCACTTTTTCCCTTAACGACACGATTTAGTGTAGAAGCGGCTACACCAAGATGGGTTGCAAGTGTCCTGCAACTTATGCCGTGTGGCTCCATGTAAATGGACTCAATAAATTCACCGGGGTGTGGTGGGTTATGCATATTCATTAGTGATAATCCTCGTAATTTAAGATGTAAGCATTACCATCCGTGAACTCGAAAGTTACTCTCCAGTTACCGTTGACAGATATCGACCAAATGTTTGACCTTTCTCCTTTAAGTTGATGTAGAGAGAAGCCTGGCAAATTAATGTCATCAATATCTTGCGCGGTGTGAATAGCAGCTAACTGCATGCGAAGTTTTTTCGCGTGCTTAGTCTGTATGCCTGAAGTTTTCCCTTTTTCGAAAAACAGCTTCAGGCCCTTATGTTTAAATGACTTAATCATGAAAATAGTGTAGCGTGTTGCGCAACGCGGTGCAACTTGGCGCCTACGTGTTTTTGTCCCAGCGAACGTAGTGAGCGAGTTTATGCGCTTGTTAAACCGACAATGATAGCCTAAAATGACCTGATTAAAGACCTTTTAGGAGACCGATATGGCGACGAGGATTTTGGCAGACGTGGCTGCAAGTATTACTGAACTAAAAGCAAACCCTATGAAAGTTGCGAGCAAAGCATATGGCGACCCTGTCGCTATATTGAATAGGAATGAACCCGCATTCTATTGTGTCCCAGCTGAGATTTACGAAAAAATGATGGATCGTTTGGAGGATCTGGAACTACTGCAGCTTGTTAAAGAAAGGCAAGGTGAAGAAAGCGTTTCGGTGAATTTGGATGACCTATAAATTAGAGTTTAAGAGAAGCGCCCTAAAAGAATGGAATAAGCTAGGTAGTACTTTGCAGCAGCAACTGAAAAAGAAATTAGCAGAGAGATTAAAAACACCACACGTAGCCCCAGATAGAGTGTTAGGTGCCGATAATGTTTATAAAATAAAATTACGTCAATCAGGATATAGGTTGGTGTATCAGGTACTTGATGACGTAGTTGTAGTTACAGTGCTTGCAGTGGGAAAACGTGAGAGAAATGAGGCTTACAAAAAAGCATTAAAGAGACTTGATGTTGAATAAGGGTTTAACTTTTAAATAAGGGGCGCCAGCGTGTGGGCTATAATCCGAACGGAGTGAGTTAGCCCGCATGGTAGTTTCCCAGCGACCGGAGGGAGTGGCTTGAGCGTCTTGCTAGCCGCGTTCGTGCCAATACCCTGGTTTTCGGTGGTTGTGCATAATAGCTACCACACTAATTTCCCTGTTTTCGATAATTTTATAAATAATAGAGTATGGGAACCTGCTTAAGACAAAGCGTCGATGAGTTTGCCCTATTTTTGTCCATGCCGATGGCAAAGAGCTAACTGAATCGATGGCTTCCTTGAGTTCTTGAGTAAATTCGTGACCCAAACCCAATGACTGTTCTTGATACCAATCAAACGACTCTTTTATTTCCCTTTTAACCTCTGGGTGAAAGGAAACAGGCAGCATCTTTTAATTAAGATCCTTTTCTATCTCTTCCCAACTAATGCTTTTTACCGCACCAGACTCTAGCTCTGCGCTGCGAGATTCTGCAAGTTTTACCCACTCGGATTCCACATCGCTATCAATCTTGGTATCCATAGCCGTTAAAAGACAGTGGGCAGCAAGTGCTTTCTCTTTAGTACTGAGTTGCTCGATATTTGCAAGCATCACTTTTAATGCATCAGACATAAAATAACTCCCATTGGGTATGATTTGATATTACCACTAAAAAAGAGAAGTGAAAGGCTGGATTTACAAGTAGCGGCTAACTTTTAAATAAGGGGCGCAGGCGCGTGGGCTATAATGCGAAGCAGCCCACGTGTATGCGACCCAGCGAACGAAGTGAGTGAGTTAATTGAGTTTGTTAGGTACGTTTATAAACATCGGAGCGATGCCCGACTTTTATCACCTGTACAACAAGCTCGTTTTCTCGGATTTCATAAATTATTCTATAAAGACCTTGCCGGATACGATACAAGTCGAGTCCACTAAGTTTAATTGCTCCATCCCTTCGCGGGTTTTCAGCTAATAAGTCAATTTTGGCGAGGATCTTTTTAACGTCCGACTTGGGAATTGCCCTAAAATCTTTTGCTACTGACTTCTTGAAAGTGACGCTATATTTTTCCATCAGCTTCCAAAGTGTTTAGCAAGTCCTCATAGGAGATTTCGGGCTCTTTGGCCCTTTGTCTTACCGCAGCCAAATCTTCTTGATCTTCTTTCATAAGGAGTCTTACTGCTTCATCAATCAGTTCTGATATTGAGGTATCTGATGATGCCGCCCGCAGTTTCAAAGCATTATGAATTGCTGGTTCGAAGTAGACGGTAGATCGTTTTGATAAAGTACTCATGAATAAGCCTCCATTTATGTAACATTAAAACATTATAGCGTTAAAATGTCAGTTGGGCTAATTTTGACTCAAGAGTACCTAACACCTAAATATGGGGCACAAATAGGCAGGCTATAATGGCGAAGCCGCCTGCCTGTTTGTGTCCCAGCCCGCCTGCGGGCGACATTATTTTTTTGTTAGGAGACATAGCTTGATACCTCCTTGTTTTTATAGCCGACTTTGGTTGCTACGAACATAACCATAATTGAAATTGAAGCGTCAAAGGCTAAATTAGTAGAAATATAACCACCGCCAACAAACAACTTAAGTACGAAAGTTGATATTAAAAAACTGCAAACATACATCACAAACGCATGCAAATATGGCTTTTTATTTACACCTGTAGCAAACCACCAGAAAACCACAAAGGTTAAAGCGCCACCTACAATATACGACGTAGCCAAGAATGAAAAAGCAGTAGTAGCGATCCCAAAACGACTAAACACTAAAACCAAAATCGCCACACTCAATGCGGGCAAAAGAATTGATAAAGGGATAAACATAAAAATCCTTTTATACTGCAATATTCCCTTGTCTCCTAACTTTCCAATAACGGGCGCAGGCATGTGGGGCATAATGGCGAAGCCGCCCCGCATGTATGCGCCCCAGCGAACGCAGTGAGTGGCTTAATTTTTTTGTTATGTGCCACTGTTTAAAAACTGAAAGAATGACAAGCCCAATGAAACCAATGCAATTACAAGAGAAATTGCTGCTATTGTATTTGACCAAAAAGCTCTACTTGCAGCTTTTGCGGTATCTTTTTTAGCATTTTCAGCTTCAATTTGAGCCTGTTGAGCTAGCTGAGTAGCTTGCCTTACGTATTCCAGTTGTTGAGCTGATAATTCTGCTGTTTTTATCGAAGCTAACTCACTATCTCGTTTCCGTTTATCCTTTTCGAGCATATTTGCAAAACTTTGGTCTATAGCAATACGTGCATTACTAGCTTTATTTTCAAAATCGCTACTCATAAGTTCATCCTTGGCACATAGACACAATGACTCCCTGTAAAAGTGCTAGCCCCCGCATTTTCGTGGGTTAACTTTTCAGCCAGAGCCATAATTAGTTTGTTCAATACTAAATCAATTTGGAGGCTAGCATGAACAAACATAGCATGATTTTTATCGGGTTGGATACGCATAAAGAGTTTCATGAGGTAGCTTATTGTGAAGAACAGCGTGGGGCTGTGCCTGTTCATTATGGGCGTATTCCCTCGTCTAAGGTCAGTGTCAAAAAGCTAATTCGCCAATTTGAATCGAAGTATCCTGGTGCAACACTTCACGTTGTTTACGAAGCAGGGCCATGTGGCTACTGGATATATCGTCTCATTACCAGTCTTGGGCATTGTTGCTATGTAGTGGCTCCGTCTCTTATACCCAAAAAGCCAGGAGAGCGAATTAAAACCGACCGCCGAGATGCGCTTAAACTCGTTAGGTCGCTTAAGTCTGAAGACCTTACACCCATCTATGTGCCCGAGCCGGATGAAGCTGTACGGGATTTATCTCGAGCTCGAGAAGCAGCAATGAAGGATTTAAAAGAAGCGAAGTACCAGCTTAAAGCTCTACTTTTGCGAAATAACATACGCTATGAAGGTACTGCCAACTGGT
>Ga0208684_1000101_pt1 | contig 80438 bp, 97 predicted proteins | sample MalvireepMed_b05_FD_184245 | JGI IMG/M metagenome (GOLD analysis project Ga0208684, IMG submission 184245) | Marine viral communities from the Global Malaspina Expedition - Malaspina viral metaG DeepMed_b05 (SPAdes) (version 2) | ecosystem: Environmental > Aquatic > Marine > Oceanic | place... | reverse complement strand
ATTTGTTAACCGGTTCACCAATTAAGTTGTTAAAATCGACTATACTAGCAAATATATTGAGCATTTCTTCAGAAATTGTCTGATACATGCTCTTTTCGAAAGCAAAGAAGTGATTTATTGGTCGCGTGTCTCTAGTGAACTGTATGTCATCTTGCGTCGACAAAACAGAGATCATATCTTCAGACTGCATGTTTTCTGGCATGTTCTGACGAGCTGATGTGATATACTCTTTGTCAATCACCTTTATTGAAGAGGTTGCAAACCCATAGCCCCGGGCTGTATATTGGGCCTTTGTGATATCGCCTATCCAGCCGTACCTCTTTTTCTTCTCAACCGAACCGGAGGAGAAATCTACAACGTTGAATTCGCCGGCAGCGTTGGAGCCAGTGACTTGATTGAAGTCCCAGTTAAGTGCCAGCGTCTCAATCTGCGGCACTTCGAAGTTGCGGCCGCGGCCGACTAGTTCTCTAGAATCATTATATATTGATTTTCCTTCAAAAAGGTAGGCATTTCTGTATGGATTCTTGGCACCATGGTTGTTCACATCGCGAGCATGAGCCCTCAGTGTTTCATCATCTAAGTAATCTAGCCAGAAACGGCACGAAGAAATTTTGGCGTCAGTCCTTTGCAACACTGCGCCAGTAAAGTTTGTTCTATGGGCGCCCATATATATACGGCGGGCGCCGTATATGAACTGATCTGCAGATGTCCCGGGACTAAGCTGCTGCAGATCAATGTTCCCAGTAACAGTAAATTCGTTCTGAATGGATCCTGCATCAGTCTGATTGCCATAAAGTTCAACTGTGTAATACCTACTGTAATTTATATCTGCACCGGAGTTGGAACCGGTCGTACCATGGATAGAGTCGACATGTGGAAATTTGGCCGGCTTAACTCTTACTGCTAAGTTCCATTTAGTGTTGTCATATGCTCCCTCAAACAAGCTACTTGATAGTTCGGGAAAATACCCGTCGCCGGATCCGGTCAAAACAAAACGTACGTTGTCTGATTCTGCTTCATCTCGTACAGCATGTACTTGGAAGTTTACAACGTCCGGTTCGGCCCATTGGGTGTTTGATGTATTTGTCGATGAGGTTCTGGCAGTATGTACGCCAAACAGAGAAGCAGTCAGGTCAGTGTATCTCTGTCTTGAATAGAAAGAGTCGCCCGTGTTTGCTTTCTTTGGAAGGACTACTTCAGTCTGTAGTGTGAATCCATAGCCGCCAGTCAATTGTTTTGCCGCGTCGATATAAGGCAAACTATTAGAATTCTTACTAGAAGACATCTGGAACACAGTGCCTTCGAAGTTTCCGTTGTCATTAAAATTGACATACTTCTTAGGTGTCGATACAACTCTATAGTTGTTTCTAAACTTGTGAGTTACATTATTTCCGTATGTACTGAGCTTGATTATATCATCATCGATGCCAAAGCAGCGAATCAAGTTCCTAAAAGACTTCTCGGTACCCTTCGATTTATAAATGTAAGATAAATTGTTGTAAATGTTCTTATATATAAGATTTTTGGTGTGCTCTAGGGACTTTTCGTATTTTCTGTCTTCGCTTCGTGCAGCTAGGTTTTCAATAATCTCCGCATCAATAAATATTTCTGGAGCCAAGAAGCCCATTGAACTCAATAAGGTGCTGTTGAAGTTGTTTGGTTTCGAAGAACCGCTGATGTATTCAACGTCCTTCAATTTTGGAAGTTCTGATATCTGTAATTGTACAGAGTCAAAGTAACTTGACATTATCTGAGTCAAATCTAAGAGGAGGTCTCCAGATTTCTGATCTTCTTCCTGCATCCAACTGGGCAGGGAACTAAAGAGAGATGTAGTGTTTGTATGGTCGAACGAAGAGCCGGAAAGTCGCATCCTTGAAATTAAAGAATTTACAGATGAGTGATTTCTATAAAGAATCGGATCTAAGAATTCTTGGTTTGTAGATGTAGCCTCGTTGATAGCGGAACCAGTTTCTCTTGCGCCGGCGATGTAACCCGTCCAAGCTCCATTCGTCACCCTACCAGAATAATCTAAAACCGTGGCGTCGGTGCTATTTCCTAGAATCCCCTCATTGAATTTGTAATAGACGCCCAACTTTGTATTGGCAGTATCTGTGTTGGTGCCTCCGCCAACTTGCGTGAACCAGTGGCGACCTATCTCTTTCGATGAGCGCTGAGTCTTCCAGTATCTAAATTCATCCAAGGAGCCTGATAGCTTGCCGGCGCCGTCTAAAGCTGTTGATCCGTGGGCCCCAACAGCGCCAGATGGGGCTGTTCGCAGGGCGCCGATGCGCGCAATTAAAGAGCCGGTTATCTCTCGTGCACCGTTCGAACCTAGAATTTTTTCTTCATTTAAATCGCCATCGACGTATAGTCTGGTCTTTACGCCATTGGATGCAGATAAGAAAGAGAATGCATAGTGGTGCCACGTGTTGTCTGCAACGGAGGAGGTTAGAGTGTCAACTGTACCAATCGATTCATTTTGGAACCCGTGTGTTGGTGCGCCGGCGTCGGCGAGGTTGCCTGACTGATAAGTGACGCGGAAAGATCTACCTGAAGTTGTAGTGGCCTGACTATATGTTGCGCCAGTTAGTTCGATTGTTAGGCGACCATATCCAGAACTTGAAGAATGTTCTCCGTTCCAGAGATCGAAAAGTACTTCCTTTTTAGTCCTAGAAGTGTTAAATGCTTTCTTCTTTAACCAGAATTCAACTGTAGTGCCCTCAACTGGATCTAATTTTAAATTAGATTCTTGGAAGGAGCCCGTGTTGTATATATTTGCGCCGGCATTCTGTGGGCCGCCGCCTATGCCGGGACCACCCTTTATTGTGATGTATTCCTGATCTGCACTGTTGAAGATACCGTAATCAGATACGATACTAGTAGAACTATCGGCGCCGTCGCGATCAAACCTTATGTAACCGTTCGTTCTGGGGTATAGGTTCTCAAAAACATATAGATCAATATAAGAAGCGCTGTTCTCCCAGTCTAGCTTCTCGTATAGCGAGCCATCATACGGGTAAGTTTGATAAATGTTCTTTATTGCGTCATCGTAGTACCGTTCAGCCGAACCATAAAATACAAAATTTTCTGGTTTTGAGAAATCAACCTGCGGGATGATTCTATCATCTTTTGCGATCTTGGCACTATGAAAACGCTCAGATTCGACCTCGCCACCAAGTTGGTCCGAGTTCGTGCCGGCGGTACTCTTATCAATATGTACCTTATCAAAAAGATGCTTAATGCTCATTAGCTCTCGACTCTAAACTTAAATATTTCCGGTTGTTCTACCCAGCCACCGATAGAGTCGTTATAGTACGCTAGCTTGATTCCATATGCATAATCTTCCTGTAGAAGATCGACATCTAAATCAAAGTAGTTTCCTGATACATCGAAGGATAAGTGTGTGTGTCTTTGCGAGCCCGTGCCGTATTGAATTACGTTCGTGTTATCTGATAGACGCATAATCTTGTATGATCCACTTTCAATGATAGTATTATCGGGCCGGTTGGTAGCTTTCGTGTAAATTGTTGGATTCCAGTTTTGGTCTCGCACATAAAGCCTGAACCTCGCTGTCTCTGTTTTTGAATACTTCGATTTAAGATTCGGCATCGCAGTGACGTATTGGAAACTTGGAGCATGTGTGTATGTCCCAAAGGACTTAACATTGATACTACCTGTCCAAAATTCATGCTGAGCCAGAGCGCCATTGTGCCACACATCAAAGACTCTAGTTGGGGGATTTACGCCGGCCGTGATTGCAAACGAGGCAGAATACACACCGGTCGATACATAGCCGCCAGTGATTACTGTGTTTGCTGCCGTGGGAACGCCACCACCCTGAGGTAAACTGATAGTGTTGACTGATGGAGAGTTATTGTTAGCGGAACCTGAATACAGGGTCACGAATATCCGGCCAGTGCCCGCTTCGGGGATATTCTGAAGTTTTCCACGAACGTAGTTGTAGAGATATATGGTGTTTAAATTGTCCTGCATGGTAGCCATGGAGCTACTATAGTGACAGTCACCCCTTCTGTCTTTAACTGTACTGTCCCAGCGCGCTTCGATCACGGGCTGTTTAAAGAAGAATTCAGAAGTTCTTGCAAAAAACTTCTTTGTATAATACGATCTTTTGGCGCCGGCTGGATTATGGATAATCGAACCCGTTGCTCCTTGGCCCTGAAATAGACTCAGGTTATAGCCCTTTGACGCGGAGTGGTAAGCCTCTTGGCTTGATGTGAGGAAGACCGCAAAGCCGCGGTCCTCTCGGCGCTGTCCGTCGCCCTCGGGCTTAAGCCAGTACTCGACTATAGAGGTGACATCGACCTCTAGATCCTCGTCGCCCTTTTCCAAAGTAGCATTATAGGAGGAGGTTCTGTCAATGTAGAACGTGCCGCCGGCTCGGTCCCAAGCTTGATTGGATGCATAGTTTATCCAATTGGCACCTTCGATTCCATGTGTTTTATCTTTATATTCGTCAATGTCTACTCCGGTGCCCTCTTCCCAATTTGCACTTGAAGAGATTGCAGCAACCACCAATTTAATGTTTCTTGGTGTTGTATATGAGTGTTTAGCGTTGAACATTCGTAAAAAGAATTTCACGTTTCCGGATACAGGGATCTTGCCAGAATTTCTGTCGGCGCCGATAGATTCTGTGGATCCACTGACCGGGAAGCCAACTAATACTCTTGATAACTCTGAGGAAATACCAACAGCCTCTTGCTTGCCCGAAGAGGAGACTTGGCCATAAATTGAGAATACTTCTAATACATCGGCGGCGCCCATGTTTGAGCCAGTGGCCCTATTCCTGGGTAGCAGAGAAAAGTCATACGCATTTGAGATTGTCGTATCTTTATTTGCTTTATATCTTTTGATAGCCATTACGAAACGCTTCCTATGATATCTGTATTTCGATATTTCATTTCAAATATAACGTTCTCATCTGCCATAATCGACCTTCCGTCGTTTGAAACGGCTGATTGGAAATCATATGTTGAGTTCGAATAAACTCCGCCGCGCTTCTGCATAATAATAACATCCACCACATCTACAACCCCTTTGACCTTCTGTAAGGCTTTATAAATGTCTGTAATATAAATGGGCTCCCCGATATCATAGTTGTTTCTAAGGAAGAATTCTCTTAATGCTGCGGTTGCTCTATTCAAAACGGTAAACTTGTTTTCTTCATAGTCTGCGACTATCATGTATTTGATTCCAAAGTTAACGATCCTAGCATCTAAAATGTCAACTGTGTCATTAATCATTTTATACCGATTTAGCCAAGTTTTAAGGTTATTTTTAATTGTTTCGTTGGCTAGGGTTAATTTTTTATCATTATCCTCGGATATGATATACAAATTCAAGTTTCTTTTAAAAGAGTCGAAGTCTCTAGAAACCGAACATCTCCTGACTGCTCCAAATTTTGCCGGCATTGAATATGTCATAGACTTGTAATCTTCTGCAGTCACCGCTCTGTTTTGTGAGGCGAAATGGCTGAACATCCTTTGTTTCAACTCGTCTGCTGTTGGGAGTTCAACGTCTCCCACGAAGGCTTCTTCGTTCAACACTTCTAATGAAGAACGTACAACATTCCTTTTGGCCGCATCAAGGGCGCCCTGGTTTGTGAATTTGAAGAGGGGTGCGACGGCCTTATTAATTGAACCGACGCCGGCGTTAACGTCTTCAACAGAATTGCTTCTATAAAGAATTGTAAGAGTGGTATTAGACGGAGATATTCCAAATTTGTCTGTCGATGTGAGCTTGGTGGGATCAAACCCCTCATCAACTGAATAGTCTCTACCATGTATATTCATGACAATATTGCTCGGATCAACAACACTAGCGTTTGTTAGTTCAGAGTCGCTGCCGTAGCCAAATTGTAGATAGGCTAGGGATGGAGATTTCTCTAAAACGAACCTTCTTGGTACTGGAACCGCTTTAAGAATTGATGGGGTGGATTTCCTGAACGAATTGTTATTCCTAACTGCCTTGTACACAACGTTCTGTGACAGATGATCTACTTCAAAATATTCATGCCCCTCTGAATCAACGCAAGATACTATCTCTGTGACGTTAACGTTCTTAATTCCTATTCTTAAGAATTTTTCGAAATTGCCAACTTCCTCTTCCTGAGAAGAGAGCTGGCCGGATATTGCTAGACCTTTCGCTTTTATTGCGTAATATGCGGGGGCGCCCGTAGAAGAATTGACGCTTGAAACTACAATCTCGTTGTTTTCATTTCCGAAATAAACATCTTCCATTAAGGTAAAGATGCCGCCGTTTGCAGAAGCAAAGTTAGTCCCCTTTATTAGAGTTGGCACATAGGACATATCCGGGCCTGTTCCATCTGGGTTGGCGGGAACTGTAATATAAATCGAGACAATTCCAGAAGAGGAGGGGACGCCGGGATATTTGAAGCCCAATTGGCGGCCATGTTTCACAACGTTGTTATATTCCATGGCGGTCGTTAGGAAGCTCTCGTTTGCTTGATAGTCCAAATAGAAAGAAAGCATGTCACCAACATAGGCCACACTGTCAAGCATCAAAGAACCAAAGCCGGCTTCGTTAAAATCTTTAAACGTGTCGGGGTAGTACTTTTTTACATAGTTCATCAAATCCTGTTTAATGGATTCGAAGTCTCTGCTCGTATAATCAATCGATTTAATTTTTTTGGCCATGTAATATATTCCTAAAATTCACTAAAGCTGTTTTCTAAAACAATAACATCCGTCTCTTGCAGTGGAGTTATTGCATATTTGAGAGTCACTGAGAGGAAGTTTGGATTCACCGATATATCGTCAGATTCATGGAAGCCAACCTCTATTATTTCTATAAACGGCATATACACCTGCACTTGTTCGAAAATACTTTCTTTTATTTCCATGAAGGTTTCCGGAAGCATTGGTTCAAAAAAATACCTCCGGAGGCCGGCGCCAAATCGTGGTTCCATGACGCGTTCGCCAGGAGATGTTAGCAACAAATTTTTTAAATTTTGCGCAATAAGCTCCTTGTAGGTTTTATTAAGTTTATAATTAATATCCCCAGTGTCAAGACTTAATGGAAATTTTGGTGACAGTCCGCTCATATCTTTATCTGTTATATTTAGTTGAAGGTTTAAATATTCTCCTATTCTTCCTCGGTTTCGCAATCAGGTAGAGGTATTAAGTCTTCCAGATTCATGTTCAATAGAATATATGCTAGCCCAAGCGGCGTCGGCGGTATCAAAAATAGCAATGGAAGTTTGCCAACAAGATCTATTCCAGTCTTTCTAACTTGGGGCACCAGGGGCGGGGGTATAAGGTCAGATTCTGCCTGTCGGTCAATCTGACCTTGTATCAAATCTAACAATTCTTCGAACGGTAAGCTAGATGGTATTTGTGTCAACGCGGTGCCTGATATATTCTTTATCATGTTTCCTATAACAACGTGCGGATCTACCAATTCCGCTAGACCCTTGAGGATCATTTTCGGAGCCTCAATCAGCATTTTAATAATAAAAGATGCCCCCATCTGTGCGAATGGCGCGGCGCCGGCGCCAGTAATGTTCAACACAGCATCGCGAGCTGCCTGTGCAGATGTCCTGTTTTCCGGATCCTCATATGCGAAGTCATTTCCGGCTAGCAGAGCCCTTAATACGAACCTTAAACTAAGTTTCGTATCATCAAAAATCTTATTAATTTCAGTAGCTTTGTCGCTGTTGACGGCCTGACCCAGCAGGGCCAGAAAAGCAATCACTTGTTTTGCAGGTAAGATCGCATTTTCGCGTTCAAGTCCGGGTAAAACGAATAAGTTTCTGTACGCAGTTGTCGCGGTCATGCCCTCGTACAAGTCTTTTTTCAAATTCTCAAAAGATGTGTGAATGAATGACCCGGGGCTTGAAACAGTGGATGTCAGATTTGACAGGATCCCAATTTCAGATTTTACACCTAGATCAATTGGGAATACGTAGTTTGGGCCGCGGCCTTTGATGGGCAGCCCTATTCTATCTTCGATCCATTTAGTTTCCTGCTCTTCTGGAGTTGCAGCTGCGTATAGATTGAAATAGCCGCTATTATATAGATCATCGAAAGTTCGATATCCCGTGTAGTACACCAACCTTGTACCAATTTTTATGTTCTCAAAGATAGAGAGTAAAGCTAATGGCACAGGCGGTGGCTCACCTACAGTAAGTATATTAGTAGTCGAAGCAGCTCCGCCGGCGGTCAGTATATCTTCTATTTGAGACATCGTGATGTGCCTTAAGAAATCTGGGAAGTCTTCAACAGACCGCCAAAATGAGTTTAAACCGGCGGGCTGTGAAGCGTCAGGATCTATTTCGGCTGGATCGTTCACTCCTGATTTATAAACAAATTTACTCGGATAGATTGGCCATCCGCTGGGGTATTCATACGCGCTGTCAATCGGTGGTGTTAGATATATTCTTTGCGGGGCTTCGTTGTCCCCTTCGCCATTTTCTAAATTATAATTACTCCATGAGGCAGGCCAGTCATGGGCCGGACCGGGGTTGTCTGAACCCCACCATGGCCAGTCGATGAGTTTTGGCGCCACCCAGTCGATGCGAGGAGTACTCCAGAATGATTCAGGTATGCCCAATTCTTCAGCCATATCGAAGGCCTGATATTGGATTTCGTCGGGATCTAATACCCGAAGGCCGCCGACGCGGGCTCCGCCGTCATATCGATCAGAGATAAGGTTTGACATAAACCTGAGCTGTTCGTAGTTATCTTGTGTTAATCTAATTTGTTTGGTAGAAATGCCATTAGCGTTCGGGGCCTTTAAAGTAATTGGAGGTAAATTTTCGAACATATCATTGACGGTTAGACCTTGGCCGGGCCCTGCGTGGAAATAGTTCGCCATTCTGAGTAGGTTCGTAAACTCATCAAAAGAGGTAGTATATCTTTTTATATTCCCAGTCTGCTTGATATGTTCTGCAGGAATATTCACGCTAATTAAAGTCTCGGTTAGGAGTTGTTCGAATGGACTTAGAGCGTCAAAAGCGGCACTGTCGAAATCGAATGTAACATACCTCTCGTTGGCGAGGGCTCCCTTGTCCGATATATAGTCGGCAATGTCACCGTCAAAGCCGATATTTGTATAGATGTCGGGGGCCTGCTCTGGATCCATGGAGTTAACCGGATCGTGCTTCAAAAATTTGTAAGTCAATCCTTCAGTGTTTTGGCCCCCTGAGGTGGTGCGCAAGGTGGGATGATCCTCTGTTGGCTCCGTGGCGGGCATCCACAGATCACATGTTGGTATGCCATAAGCTAAGTATTGAGCACCGAAACTACCAACGGCGCCCGATGATAATATCGTTCCTATAGTCTCCGATGCGTCGATTAATCTCTTTTGTACAATGTACTCTAAGGCGAAGTCTGCAGTAACATTTTCGGGGGCCATTTGTATGAACTCACCCTCATTTATTAGATCCGGAATCTGACCTTCAATTGGAGCAGCAATCAATTTTCTGACGTATATTATGCTCAATTCTTCGATTGTGGTATGCAAAGATGGTTGAACAGATTCTGGGTCTTCCGGGGATATTCTCTCTGCTTCCATAGAGAACCCACTTTTGATATCGCGAACCATCTGTTGGACCAACATTGGATCAGATAAGATTTCGGCCGTTCCATAAACATTAAATAAGAACAGGTTCTTTATTAACTGTTCTATAACATAAACTTGGATGTACACGTTTGTAGTTGCAAAAAGCATTGCATCTTCGACCGGGCCAACTTCAAATTCACCATCTAAACAAGTGCCTTGAAAGAAATCTTGTAGAGCGCTGTTTTTTATGTTCTCCAAATCTAGAAGATCTCCGGAGTTTAGCTCTGTTCCATCTTGACACGGAACTGGGACCAGTGCGAACTTTCTGAAGTTGTCCGACTCAAACAAGGGAGATTTTGTTATGCCATGGGCTGCAGACCTCAACATTGACAAAACTAAGTTAAAGTATTGTTTATTTGACAAATCAGCCGTGACATCGGCGTTATTAGCCGGCGCCGAAGCGAGGGTGGCAATTGCATCGTGGATGATATTAGAGAAGTCTCTAGACGTAGCGTCGCGCTGCTTAAGCACAGATGGCGAAGCTTGTGTGCTGAAGTCTAGAGCACTAGCATTGACAGGCAGAGAATTCTCTGAGTCTATAGTGTCTTCCAAAAGAAGCATATCGGGGGCGCCATAGTGGATCTTCTTTGATCCAGAATTCACGGAGAAAGTCCAATCTTCTATATTTAAAACAGAAGCGTCAAATGGAGTTATAATATCTGTTTCAATCCTTTCTAATTTCCTCTTGAAATCAGATACAACGCTGTATTGCGCGCTGGCCATTATGGCCGCGTTGCCGGCTTCGATAAGCCTAGTGACGTTTGCTATATCTTCTTGGCCGGCGAAGGCATCTATTGCTAAAAAGTTGTTTAGATGTCCCATTCTGCGTTCGCGTTCGTCTTCGTCGTCTTGTTCCTTTATTGCTTCCGCGGCGATAAGTTCTTCTATTAATTCTGCATTTGGCTGTTTTGGATCAACTATGAGATATAAACTCTTTATGCCACTAACATCGTTAATGAATGAAGTCTGCGCGGGCATGAGGGATGCATCGAGGGCAGAACCCAGCGAATGAACGAGAGTGGGCATGCCACTAAATGGTGGAACTATTCCTGTGGCGCATATGTCAATCGGATCCAATATTTGTTCATTGTTATTTATTAAGTCCAGCAGATCGTTTAGATCATTAAATAAGTCAGTGTCATTCAATGCATCTACGAGCTGATCTTCGAACAAGCATGGATCTACGTCAGATGGCAAAATTGGAGGATTATATATTGCATCGCAATAGCTTGGATCAATCAAATCTCCCAAGCAGCCGAAGAAATCGATAATATCCTCATCTGTCATGAAATTCATTTTTAGATTCTGTTGCTCAACAATATCCGTTATCGTCTCTAGAACGCTAGAAGACGGACTCATATTCAACAGATCACACACTTCAATTGGAGATAGGACATCTGAGACTGCATCTATGAGCACGGTCCCTTCGCCAGTCGTCAAGGAATAGTTTTGATAGCAGGAGTCCAGGGCGCCCGGACCTTTACCTGTTTCGATGGGGCTTAAATTTCCAGCTACGGCAAGAGATATCGGCTCTGTCTCTCCGTAGTTTGTGTCAGCACATAGATCGGTGATGATATCGGCGACAGCACTTATCATGGCTTTGATCGCTCCATCGAGGGCGCCTTTAAGAGCCTCCTTTATGCCGCGGGCCATGAGTACTGTAGGATCGAATGTTGGTAGTTCAGTTGGAAATTTTGGAAGTTTAAACTCTTTGGGCGGAGTTGGTTTTTCGAACGGAGATATACCGGGAATATCTGGAAGATCTGGAATATCAATCCCAGTTCTAAGCATCAAACACTCAAGGCCGGCACTAATCAAGTTGTCGATGCCATATTTCATTATGACCTCGCTAACCAGTTTTTTCGCGCTGTTTACTTTCCTCATCTTCTCAGCTAGGGCGCTTAAGCTTTGTTGAATATTCTCTTCTTTTTCGCTTGCCGCTTCGTTAAACATTATCTTTCCAGTGGCAATGTCTTCGCGGATTCGGGCTTTCTCTTCTTCTGAAGCTTTCGCAGACTGGAATAGTTTGTTTTCGTTCTTAGCTATATCTGCTAGAATTTCTGACATCTTGTCAGTCCTGGGGCGCCCAGAGTGCATAATCTTGATTGTTGCGTCTTCTTTGCCAGAGATTATATAGTCTTGTAAGAACTGGCTCCAAGAAGGGGGCCTCTTACGGATTGACATCATCTCTTTTACATTTAGCGCTAAGGCGTTTGTCCTTGGGTTTCCTAAAACAGTCTTCGATTTAAAGTATTTAAATCCCCTTGTCAGTGGCCTGTCGATTCCGGACTGCAGCATCTCTGCATAAACCAGCTCATAATTAGAGCTTAGCGTTAATATGATCGTGTCATCTTCATCTTCTCTTATTTTATAGCCGTTCATCTCTACCATATCGGTTAGAGCTTCGTACCACAGTTCAAGCCTTTGATGTTCTTTTAGAAAATTAACGTGAGGGCTAATCTTCCCATCAAAGAACTTTGCAGTATTGTGATAATCAGTAAAAAGTCCTTTAAGCTTCTTTATGTTCTGCCCTAAAGAAAGGGTCGAGATATGTCGCTGCACATCTGTCGGTAATATAGCGGGTTGGATCTCCGGATATGCGTCCATGGCACCTTTGTCGAAAGTAACCAACAATTTTGCAGCCGAGTTGGGGCGGCCGTCTACAAAAAAGTCCTGTACAGTAAGACGAGGGGAAAACTGTCCCGCAATTGCAGACTCCGTTGTTATTATTGGAGATATTGCCCGCGGGCCTATATCTAATTTCCCATAGTAATCATATGCGAGTTCAATTGCTTTTAAAAGAACCTCGGTGGACGCATAATCGACCAACATACCGTCTTTTGTTCTGTTATCAGAACGTACAACAATTTTATACAAACCGTCTTCTTCGTACGGTTTATTAAGCTCTTTTAGGCTCCATCTACTGTTTGGCATTCTTTTTGTCATGAGCTTCTTTTAATTGGTCCTGTTGTAGTTGCTGTTAATGTAGGTGTCCATTTTGACTGGATTCAAGTACATGGTTCTCCATGCTTCCAAAGTCGTAACGTGTAAATTCATATCCTTCTCCGTGGTTGCAACCTGCTGTATGATTGTCTTGACACCACCCGGCATCAAAACAAAAGAAGGCCCGGTCGGAATGCCAAAAAATGGAGAATTGTGAGTATGCGATAAAATCTGCCCATTGAATTCTCTTTGTGACATTATAAATCCGTGCACGATACCTCTTAGTTTAACTATCTGATCGCACAGGGAATCTAAGGCTTCTTGTAAGTTATCGCCTCGTACTAGTGGCTGCATGGCTGTCTCATCTTCTGGATTGCCAGCCATCAAATCGATCCCTTGAAATTCCATTTGTCTGAAACCCATTGAATCCCTTGTGTCCGTTCCTGTTACTAGTTTAATACCCTTTCTAGCCACTAACCTTACGCTATCGGCTTTCATAGCAATTGCAGATCTGCCCTTTGGGCTACCTACGGATCCCTCATTGATACGAAAATAATCATCAATATCTGATTTTTGACTTATGTATATCCTCGCCGAATCAACTTCGAAGCCTACATTCGCTTTAACCTTTTTACCCAGTTCGTCTACTTGAGTGGCGTACGCTCCGCCGCGGCCGACGACAATATCGATTGCAGCTGCTTGAGTGTGGCCGCGGCCCCCGTAGCCGGTGGTTTTCGTAGTTTGTCGGTCGAAACCTAATACTATCGAGGCGTTTCGTCCTAAATCTCTGGCAGAGATTATGTGCTCAGATGGAGTATTGTTGAATTCAGGGATAGCTTCAGTCTGCCGGCCGCCGCCAATACCAGAATTCATGTGGGCTAGTCGGGCGTTGCGCATTGCTTCAGTTGCAGCTATGGCGCCCGGGGATAGCCCGGATAAGTCTTTAGCCGGCTTTATTGTACGCGGCTTTGTGTATTTGCTCTCTTCGCCCATGATTTATACAACCGCCTCCTGTATCTCATAGCCCTTGCTAGCTATTAATTGTCTTGAACTAGAATTTTGTAATACTTTGGATCGAGCGGAACGAAGTACTGAAATCACTTCCTCGGGGCTGCGGGATAATTTCCCTGTTGCATTTGCTCCACCTACACAATATGCGCTATAGCCTCGTTGACAGCCGTTCGAACGAGCATACTGTAGCGGTAGAGATGCCCATTCTAATGCTGCCGATTGGGCGGCGCCGCACTCATCATTGCTGATGCCTAGGAGGTATTTACCCAATTTTGGCCGTTTCTTTAATAATAAATAAACACCTAAAGTCTCCTGAGTTTCTACATTATAGAGTTCACCCTCGCTCACGCCTGCACTAGATATTGAACTTCGAAGCGTTACTGGGATCATTTGATATTTTCCTGTTGCTAGGAAACCGACTGTCCCATTGGGGTGCTTTTCAGTCTTTCCGCCGACACCAGTCTCTGCGGCGCGCGAGCCGCCCTTCATATAACTTAATAATTCTCCAATTGTCAATTCAGTCAGTTCTTTGCCAATTAAAGGTTTTGAGCCGCCCCTGGTGTCTCCGCCGACGCCGCGATTAACGGCGTTATAGTTACCCCTAGATTCGTGCGCGGCGATATATTCTAAAAGCTCTTGCAAGGGCGGACGCAGGATCTTAAGCTCATTGTAAGTGAAGCGCACAGAACCGGCGGCGCCGGTACCTTCGACACAAGAACCTCCGCCAATCATGCCCGCCTGCGAACCAAGGGCACCAAAAGGTCCGGACGGAGGTGGCGAAATTGAACCGCCTTCACCCGGAAGGTATTTGGCGCCAGTTCTTCCTAGGTAGTACCCCCGAGTGAAACCCTGGCCATTGAATGTAACCCTTACAACGTCTCCGATCTCGGGCCAGCCTTCGGTGCCATTAAAAACTCGGCCGATAAACTCAGGAAAGCTCTCTATTTTCATGCCGCCGGGGGTACCGGGTGGAGAGCCAAGCTCGGCGGCGGCGGGCAGGTCATAACAATCAGTTATTGGGGAGTCTAGTATCGCGCAGTAAATTTTAAAGTTAGTTGCGTCGTTCTCAAAAAACCCCATATCAGGGTCTAGGGACGTTCCAGGGTCAGGTGACCACGGGTCGACTCTCAATACCCAAGCGTCATACTCGTGTATGCCTTCTGTTATATCGAGCGAAGATCGTTTCTCTATTAATTCCCGAAGGTGCCTAGTGGCGCGAGTCTGTCTTTGATCAATAGCAGGCAGAGTGTTCCCGGTAGAAACATTCTTTTTATAAGTTCTATAAAATCTTTCAATTTCGTTTGTCATTATAAGTCCTGTTAATAATTAGCTATATTTTATATTTTATGCATTCATTAAACCGGCGCTGGGCCAATGTGCATTTCTATTATCTTCTCAATATATCGAGTTGCCCATGGATTAACAACATGTACACCATCTGGAGAAGAAGCCATTCCTAATTGCGCGAATGCAGCGATGGCATTAATTGATATTACATTCTGCTGGGATTCGCGGGAGCTGATCTTGTCGAAGAGTTTCATCGACAAGTCCTCTCTCTTTTCAGCGTATTTAAGATAATAGCGATTGCAACGTTGCTCATCTGTTTCATCCGGACACGGTGTCGCGTAAACTAGCTGATGGATTGAAGGTTCTTGGGTTGGTTTTACTGCAGGAGGGGGGCCAAGCCAAATAACTTTCGATAAGGGGGACAATTCGGCAATTAAGCTTAATAGACTCTCAGTGCCACTAAGCCCGTTGCCCCCAAGATTGATTACTATTATCGCCGGGCGAGCTTGTAGTCTCTGTCTAAGATCTGCGCTTAGGCCGTCGTTTTTAACCCAGAAAGAGGGTCGAGAGCCGGTCTTCCCTAGGCGCCCGCCACCGACTATAGTCCAGCCATGCTCTGGCAGCTGTTTTTCTAAGCTTCGGCCGATAGCGCCCTGTATTTGGCTATCGCCAAAGACTAAAACGGTATCGGGGCGACCGACAGGGGGGGCGGCGCCGAGAAGATTGCCCATGGTCCCGGGCCCTGCAGTTAAATTCCTGTGTACTTCTTCTGGGCTAGTATGTTGGCCTCCAGTATCTGGTGTATATCTGTTGCCTGTTTTTTTAATGTAATATCCGTCTTTGGAGTTCGGGTTCCTTACCTGAACTATGACAATATCGCCGACCTCGACGGCATGCTCTCCGAAAGCTCGGCCGATAAAAGATGGAAAAGAATTTTCGATCAAGTAATCATCAGCTGAATTCTCTGCAGCTGGAATGTTCTTTGGTAATTCGACGGCTTCTGCCTGTAGGTCGGTTAAAACCAAACATTTTAGTTCTATGTTTGGTGGCACATTTTCAAAAAATCCCATATCGGGATCTAGTGCTGAGCCGCGAAGTGGAGAATACTCTTTAACCTTCAGTACTAGCGCCTCATGTAATACAACACCCTTGGTGATATTTAACGTTGAGGCTTCACTAAGAAGATTTCTTGCGGCTCTGGCAACATCGTGCTGCCTTGTGTTGATGGCGTTTTTTTCTGCTCCAGTGTTTGTGTTTTTTGGCCAGAGTCTTACAAAACGCTCTATCTCGCCCATCACTCCTTATCCTTGATCATCTCATATATGTCTGATTTGTCTTCCGCGGATAAGCCTGTATTTTTGTTGTCTTTTCTCTGAATTATAGCCGACAGTTTAACGAGTTGTTCGTTGGAACGCTGCAGGTTCTCGACGTATTTTGCTGCCAAGGGCCCTAGATCTTTGCGCGCGACATCGGAGCTTTTCATCTCATGCATTGCTTCAATGAGAAGGACCTTAGCAACTGCGCGATCTTCTCGCACGTTGTTCGTGATCTCCTCTATGTACTCTTCTAAATCTCGCCCGCGTCCCATTTGTTCCTAAAATTCCTGTATTTCGCTCGTAACTTGTTAAGTATGTTAACAACCTGCTTGGTGTTAAGACCTGTAAGCTCTCGTAAGTATAAGTAAATAGCCTTTTTATTGAAAATTTCAATATCTTCCGAACTTTCAAACAAAATTCGGATAGCTTCTAAAACTTTTCGTTCATTCGGCTTGAGGTTTGCGCTGTGCCACGTGTTCATTTCATGGTAAAAGTGCAACCAGAACTCTTTCATTTGCCTTTCTCTAATATAACTCAACTCTTCGCTGATCTTCTCAACGTCTCTTTCGCTAGTTATATCTTCTAGAAAGACTTCTCTACGGGCCCGAGTGTTGTTCTTTTTTACTTTATGAATAAACCAGTTTTTTGTAACAACTGAAAAGTATGAGAACGCCTTCGATCCTTTGCTTGGATCATATTTATCTAAAATGGTGGTTAACCAGATCTTGCAATCTTGCTTAAGGTACTCAATGTTTGGCAGATTACCAAACCGGTAAGTATAAATAATTTTGTCTACCATTTGATCAAAGGCCGGCTGAATCCACTCGATATACAACTCTGATCTCTTAGCTCTTGACGGAGTTTTTGTATATTCAATGATCGCTAGTTCGTGATCTTTGGTAAAATATAAATTTTTAGTTCTCTTTTTTCTCTTCTTCGGCGGCATCTAGTTCATCCTCAAATTCAATATTCGTTGTAATTTCGTATATTTCCTCAAACTTCTCAATCTCTTCAACCAATTCTTTGGATCGCGCGAGTAGTTCTTGTATCACAGGCTCTCCATAAAACATATCCATACCATACATGGAGCTAACCATTTCTTTGTATGTTCTAGTGATGAGATATAAGTCGCCCAAGTTGTCGGAAGTATACAATAATTTGGCCAGCACCTTATACAGATACCAGACTAAAAGAATATTCAATAATACAGATAGTATAACAACTATTATCATCTTTTTTTCTTTAGCCCTTTCTTTTGCTGGGCTAGTTCTTTCTTAGCATCCTCGATAAAGTTTTCTGTGACTTCTCCGATTTTTGCTTTTGTTGCAACTTTCGTAGTGTATAAAGGTCGACTCAATAGCCGGCCCAAAGAACCCGTAGTCTCGCATAAGGTACAATCTTCCAAAACGTCCTTAATGGAGTGATACACATTCAACATGTCATTACAGGAACTACATTGATATGTGTATCTCGGCATGTTTTATGCTTCTGTATCTGTAGTATCAGTCTCGGTGGTTTCTGCGGTTGCGACCTCAGGGTTAACGTTTTCGAAACTGACGACAGGGGGGTTTGCAACGTGCAATACGTTTCCATCGTCCTCATCTGGAGTCAAATTAAACCCCTCTAAAACTGGAACGATATCGCTTTGTTCCATTAATGATTTCTGTAGGGTCATCATGATTGCCCCAAGTGCTTGCTTACTTAACTTCATCTTAAAACTCCTCTTAGTTTTTGTTAGTTACTGCGCCGACAATCTCGGCCCAATCTAAGTTTTTTCTTACTTCTAAATTCTTCTTCCAAACTGATTCCATAACTGCCGGATCAATACCATTCTCGTGGAACAGTTCAATAAATGCATTCAAGTCTTTTGGAAAGCATTTGCCTCCAAAACCTAGGCTACCATCGTGACCTGGGACATCGATATGCGAATTCCCGATACGGCCGTCTGTGATGAAGCCTAATATGGCATCATCCCAATTAACGCCCAATTTGTCTGCTCCTTGTTTCATCTCATTCATGAATGAAACTTTTGTTGCGAAAAAGCAATTTGCCATATACTTGATAAATTGAGCCGTAGCTACATCTGTGTGGATGATTCTAACATGGGGGAACCTTACTCTTAGAGTGTTTTCCACTTGCTCAGTTAGCTTGGATTCTCCACCTAAAATAATCCTAGATGCATTAATAAAATCAAAGCGCGCAGCACGTTCGGTTAAGAACTCGGGACTAAACACGATGTTGAGCTTGGGATATCTTTCTATGTACCTCTCGATTGTTCCGGGTACAATTGTAGATTTCACCACAAAGATATTGTCTTTTCGATTATTCAACATGGAAATTTGTTCGAAAACCCCATCCATGATTGTTGTATCAATCTTTCCGCCTAGGGTGTGAAGCATTGGAGTCGGTACCGAAACAAAAATAACATTAGATTCATTTATGACATGCCCCATGCTGTGGGTCGACCTAGTTGTATCTACATCATAGACCTTCACATCTGCATGCAGCGCGAAGCCGGACGCAATTGCAGAGCCTACAAATCCATTTCCTATAATACCGATCTTCTCTTTCATACTACCCTACTCTCGTTCGCTCAAAACAGTCCTCAATGCCATCGTTAATATTCCAGCTAGGCGTCCATCCCAATTCCATTAGTGGCACCATATTTGCTTTTGTATTGCGTACATCGCCGGCGCGGTCTTCAACATATTCAAATTCTACACTAGGGTGGTGTTTTTGTACAATATTTTTTATCTGGTTAAGAGATATATTACTTCCAGTTCCAACGTCAAAGTGTTGGCCAGAAAAATCCTTAGTGTGTTCCATGGCGAATATGTTTGCAGAAACAATATCCAGTACGTGAGACATATCGCGGCGCTGCTCTCCATCTCCAGTGATGTGAGGGGTGGTACCCTCTCTCACGGCTCTCATATATGCTGCGACGGCAGTAGCGTATGGGCCAGAGGCCTGTTGATCGTGTGAATAAACATTGAAGTAACGAAGAGACACAGTGTCCATCGTGCCATAAAGGGCGCTGTACATTCCCACTTCTAACTCAGATGTGTACTTCTGAAGAGCATATGGACTAACAGGACCATTCCCATTGCCACGTACCGAAGAGGAGCTTGAATATACAAACCGCTTTACCCCGTTCTTGCGCGCAAAATTAAGGGCAACGCTAGTGGCTAGAACGTTGTTCTGCATTGTTTCAACAGGTTGCTCTACACTGTAGGCGACGCGAGGGATACAAGCTAAGTGGAACAGATATTCTGGTTTAAAATTTACGTAGTGGGGGTGAAACCCTCCATCTGTATGTTCTTGCAATTCTAATATTACATCTTTTCCATCTTGCAGATCGATCCCTACGACCTCATGCCCCTGTCGTTCTAATTCCTCAACGAGCTTGGTACCAATATACCCTTTATGCCCTGTTACTAAACATCTAGCCATTTTCTTCTCCTTTAAGCTTTAAATCGTAGTATTCTACTTGCTTTTTGTTGTTTGTTCTATTCTCTTCATGTATCCTGTACCGATACAGTGGTGCTTCTAGGTGGTACATTGAATAATTCTGCTGGAATCTCTCCAACAATTCATGCCCTTCTCTCATTTTATACTCTTCGTTATAAAAATTTAATGAACAAAGTGATTCATATGTAAACATGACACCGCACGCTATAGGGGCAGTATGTGCATCATAATACCCCAACTTCTGGCCAACATGGTTGACTTTCATATAATCGCAATAAACGGCTTGATAGTTCTCATTCATCTCTAAAAACGTCGATAACATATAGAGGAAATGCCTGGACACATAATCATCAGAGTCTACTCTAACAAAGTATTTGCCGCGGGCCGTTTTTAGAATCCTATTCAATGAGGCGGGCAGGCCAATGTTCGTTTCGTTCCTTACCAGTCGTATGTTCAATACGTTAGACATTGCGGCGCATACATCCTCTAGCGTTTGGCTGGGTTTGTGGTTATCGTCTACAATAACAACTTCAAAATCGTCTTTGTGCATACTTTGAGATGATAGACTCCTCAAACAACGATACACCCAATCGTCTTGATTAAAACAGCATATACCAACAGTAACTTTATACATCTAAGCGCCTGTAGCCTCTATATTTCTTATATCTTCAATCGTATGTACGTCAACGTAATCGGTCAAAACAGTACTTATATACATGCCTAGGCCTTTGCGAGTTAAGCAATCTCGGTGAAAAACCCTTATAGCACCATCAGTAAACAAGGTTTCTTTGTTTATCGATAAGCACTCCCACACCTCGCCGGCCGAATTTACAACTTTCTCGACAGCTTCGTCTATCTTAGAAGCCTCAATCTGAGGGGAATTTGCCTGTAGCATACAAATATAATCTACTTTTTCCACATCTTCTATTTCAACAATCGCATGTTCTAAAACCTCTTGTTTTCCAACATGTCGTAGCGTAAGCTCCGGAGGCCTTTCTATGACGTTAAAGCCGTAAAGTAAGGAAATGTTAGAGATTTCTTCACTATCTGTCGAAATATATACCTCATCTAAGTATTTTGATTCTTTGATCGCGTCGAAAGTCCAACAAATTAGAGGTTTATCTTTCAGAGGAAACATGTTTTTCCCCTTAAGTCTGTTCGAATTCCCCTTGGCTGGTATAAACGCAACAATTCTCATTAGCCCAAACCTTTCCAAGTGTTGCCGGCTGGGGTCCAATGGTGGTCACATTGTAACTCTACATCATATAGGTACGTCAGGCCGCGTGATACAACCTTATTAGCCCAGTAACGATCCTCTTTACCAGAAAGCCGTTCATCGAATTTATTTTCCAGCAATGCCCCTTTGTTATAAAAGCAGAAAGCATTGTGAAGGAAGTGTCTGCTCTCGGGCTCAGACCACATATTAACCACAGATTCGTCTGTAAAGTGTGACCAAACGTAACGCTTTGTGATCTTGCGGCCGCGATATACTGGTGTTTGTTTTCCGAATACAGCAACATGTTCCTGAAGCTGTCTTTGGACTTTTTCCAAATCGACTGGCTTCGTTATAACACTGTGAGCTGATAGGATCAAAATTGTTTCGTTTGATGCCTCCCTCACTGCAGTGTTCAAGGCGCGACCAGGGGTATAATTGTCAATGTTTGAAATCTTAATATTAGAAAAACAGAACTCGTTCACGATCTCCATTGACTGATCCACTGAATTGTTATTAATGACAATAATCTCCGGATTTTCAAATGTGTCTAGAGAAGACTGAATAGCATAACCTATCCACCTCTCCTCGTTCCTGTTTCGAATAATAATAGAGATATTATCAGCCATTAAATCTTCCCGCGTATTCATTGCGGGCACCTTCCTCTGCGGCCTGATAGTCTAGCCCGTGAAACTGATGCATCTCTTTGACAAGTGTGATAAATTCCGATAGGCTCTTAAGTTCCTCTGGTAGTACTGCAAACTTGTTGTCGCGGCCCGGAAGGTCATGGTCTACCGTAAAATGCTTCTCAACAACGTCTAGACCATAGGCTAACGCCACTTTCGCGGACTCCACTCCCATGATATGGTCGCTATAGCCGATACGAGGGCAAAGAGTTTTTAAGTCAGCTAGCTTTGAAATGTTTGCCATGGTTGGCAAGCATGGATAAGAAGAGACACAGTGAAGAAGGGTGAGTTCAGCTTTATCGAACCTTGGTACGATTTCCTGTAATTCTGACCACTTGGATGTGCCTGTTGACATATAAACCTTCTTAAAGTGCTCATTACAGAAATCAATTAATTCTACATTTCTGCATTCAAAACTCGGAATCTTAACAACCGATGACTGGCCCAAGTCTGCTAGCAGTTGAGCATCTGGAACACTAAACACTGATGATAGAAATTTAATGCTATGCTTGTCACACAGGTTCATCAAGTCTATATGATCAGCTGCGGTTAATTCTGCATTTTCGTAGATTTGGCGGCGGCCGTCCCTGTCCCACTCTCCGTCTTTCAACCTAGAAACAGACCAAGTTTGAAATTTAGCATAAGTGGCGCCACTTCGGGCTGCAGCACCGATCATACGATCAGCCAACTCGATGTCTCCCATATGATTCCAACCGATTTCAGCAATAATTTCTGTCATTTTGTATTCTCCAATTTGTTAATTGCTCCATTATAAGCTAGTTCCCTAGCATCACTTGTCATACCCCCAATGTGAGGAGTAACAATAATATTTAAATCTTCTAAGTGTTGGATTATTGGACTGTTCGATACGTCTCCAAATTCATCCTCAACGACATCTGTCGCATATCCAGCTAACTTACCTGATTCTAACATGGAAATGATGTCCTTCTCATCAACAACCTCACCACGAGACGTATTGATAAGATACACTGATTTGGTTACTTTTGCAAGCAATTTTTTATTAATAAAATATTTTGTTTCATCTGTGACATGCACATGGAGAGAAACCACATCGCAAATTTCGAACAGTCGCTCTAAAGAATCAACCTGGGGGTATTTCATGTCTGTACTTTTATATGGATCACAGATATAAACCTCTGCTCCGAAAGCGGCACAATAGCGCGCCATCATCTCGCCTAGGCGGCCATAGCCAACAATACCAATTTTCAAACAGTTGATTTGGCGACCTAAAAACGGTTCCCAGTTCCATGCCCCGGCAATAACAGAATTCTGTGAATTAGGTAGATTTCTCAACAAGGCCATCATTAGAGCAAAAGAGTGCTCTGCTGTTGATGTGATTTTCCTCAAAAGTGGATAATCCGTCGTTATAGAAAATATAGTAATATTGTTGTCTTGGCAGTATTTTTTGTCAATATGGTTAGTACCCGTCGAGGCTGTACAGATTACAGACACGCTAGAGGGCCCCAGGAGGCCCTTATCAAGCACGAAACCCTGTTTGTTAGGGTTGGTGAATATAACGTCGTAGTCTTCCTTAAGAGCCTCTGACAGCTGATTTTTGTTAATATTTGGACAGTATGTGACATCACCTTTCGTCTCAAGGTTCTGCATCATGGTATCAGTCACTGGTGTTATACATATAATTTTCATTTAAGTATTATTCTTGCTAACTCTAAATCTCTAGGTTCATCGATATTAATCGTGTTCTCTTCTGACATAATATAGGGCCTTGTATCTGGGCCTAGGCGAACCTCATGTTCTAGGAAAGACTCCACAGTCGTTGCATATATACTTCCGTTTCTGACATATGCTGCCGGTGTTAAATCTTGCCGGCGGGATTCGGGTATCTCTGGGTAAAAATCCATTAACTTGTCTTCTTTGATATATTTGACTCTAGAGGGGTGGTGATCCCATATTCTCACTACCGATACAACAGAGTCAGCTCCAGTATCATAAAGCTTCTCTAGTGCTTTGTCAAGGTCTTCTGTCGTTTTTAATGGATTTGTGGCCATGACTTCCACCACATAGTCATAGTTGGGGTTGCTTTGCACAACATCCATCAACGCAGCTGCAGAGGTAGTATCATCTTGTGCCAAAAGGGGGGGCCTCATATGCAACTCGGCTCCACATTCTTCTACGATCATTGCAATTTCCAAATCATCCGTCGATACAATATGTTTATCCACATACTGACTCTCCTTGACGATCTCTGTTGTGTAGGCTAGCAGCGGCTTACCATTGATGTCGATTATGTTTTTTCTCGGAATCTTCTTTGAGCCGCCGCGGGCGAGAGTGACTGCTAAAATTTTCTTGTCTGTTATCATTCCAGTTTATTTACAAACTCATTTATTGTTTTTGTAATTTCCTTCGTGGCTAAACCCTGTTTGTACATGTTCATAATGTTATACAGGGGCTCATCAAATCTTATTTTACCACGATTTTCTGATAATTCATAGCAATCTATTAACATTGCTGTTTCTAACACGCCGTGATGTTTTCCCACAATAGGCTGATTGTGTGTGGGGTTCTTATTCTTCTGGAAGATGTGGCCACCGCCATGATACATGGTTATGCCACTAACGAAAATCTCTGCAGCATCGCTAGCAATTGCTTCCATGATGGCCACCGTTCCTGTTTGCGGCCAATATCTTGTACCATCTGTTTGTGTGATAGATTGATACTGAAGTCCAAAATCTCCGCATGCGTATTCTGTATACGTCGTGCCGCATGCTAGTTCCTTGGAGAAAAAGTGGTTCGAAACCTTATTATCGGGGATTCTATAGTGATCTATTTCAGATCTTTTAAAATACTCTAGATATTCCTGCATCATGTTGTTAACAATAAGAAACCTATTACCGTATACAACATCAGTCTTACTGCCGATGTGTTTTACATATTTGCCATTGCAGTGTTCTGAGAGTGGTAGGATATCAACCCACTTCATTCTAATAACAACATCATATTCATCAATAACACTGCCGGCGTCATATGCCAGCATATGTTTCGATGGGCCCACTATGGCGACGCGCTTGCCTCTAAGATAATCATTATATTTTTCATCGGGTTTGATCTTCTCTAGAAAAAGACGTAACTCGGCGGGCCCAAAAAGATCTTTATACTCTGTCACTCTATGATCTCCAAGTTATCTAAACTTGGTAATTTCGCATTAGTTATCATCTTAAAATTAATATCCGGATGCTTTTTGATGATCTCGACAAAGTGCTCTACCATCTGAGTGTTTTTCATTTTCAACTGTTGATTCTTTAGGGGCGCAATCCACGGCCTTCTGAACAGGTAATCGTTTTGATAAAAGTCCAAACCAGCAATCCACAAGTTCTTGGGTTTCAAAACATGAGCAGCATAAATGATCGATAAAACACCTGTGTTCGGGTGCTTCACAGCGTAATTGGAATCGCCCGGGCGCATATAATATTTGTCCGTAAAGAAGCTATTATATTCTAACAGTTCCTCTGGAAGCATATGGCAAGTTAGGTCATAGCTTTCATAAAGGTTTTTCATGTCGCGGAGGCGGGCGTCCAGCTCTGTTTTCGTGAACTGGATATGTTGGATATTCAATTCTTCATAATGTTCTCTTAGAAGGGGGGCCGTTTCAAGTCGATTGACAAAATGAACAATGTTCTTTCCATGAAGTAATGGAGCTACTAAACTCCACTCAGACTCTTCATTATTCGCATTACGGTCAAAATTATTAACCATATAGCAGTCTTGATAATTGTCGACTATCTTATGAATCCTTGCAACACTAGCCCCCTTTAGAACTATCCCAAAGTCATTCAATCCTTTGTCAAAGTACATTTAATGTTTTACTCTTCTCTGGAAAGCATGAAGCTTCTTACGATTTTCTTGCTGCGGCCCTCGGGATGTTCTCTACAAGAAAATTCTAGTAGATGTTCTTGTGAAATATCATCGTAGACGCCTCGATGAAAACCATCGGTTTCAACAGTGCGGGACGGAGTGTAACCAGCATCAGCAAATAAGGCCGGCTGTGGCACCGGTGTGGTTACAACATATTTGGGGTTGAATCCTATCTTGAAGTACTCTTTGAGCACTGCTTCGAAGTCGTTGTCTTCATTGTAGGTTGCTGGATGCACCTCGACCAAGAAGTGTGTGGTGCCTCTATTTTTCGTAAAGTATTCCAGCCCACCTTCAAAAATCTTGACTTCGCCTCCTTCAACGTCCATTTTTATAAAGTTTGGATAGGAACGCTCAGACAAGAAAGTGTTAAGACAGTAAGAATCAACGGTGATTTTGTGAGTGCTATTTTTGTGTTTGGTGATACTGCTCAGGTTCGGAGCGCTGGCCTGCCAAAAGTCTAACTGACCATCTGTATCTGAAATTGCACATTGAGTGATCTCACAGTTTTCTAGGAAGTGGTTCTGGCTAACATTACTTCGAAGGAGACCTAGGTTGTTTGGGTCGGGCTCAATTGCATAAACGCGGCCGCGGGGCCCAACCTTGTCGAGCATAAAAAGAGTTGTGTACCCGATATTACTACCCAGATCTACACATGTCATGCCCTCCTGCACTGTCTCTCGCAAAAGAGACATAAACGCTAGCTCGCGTTCTCCGATGTGATAGAGCACTCTGGAGATGCCTCCATCCTCAACGTTCAGGTTCATCATAAATTTATCAACTTGTTTTTGTACTAACATAATAATCCTATTGTAAAGTTTTTTCTAGAAAGTTTAAGTATTTTTTTGCAACAAAGGACATGTCGATGTTCGTATCGTATGTGTTCTTTGTTATGTTATCGAACTTAATATCTGGAATTCTCGTTGTGCTTACCGGCTCCAAATCCCATGGGATATCTTCGACAATGGTAGCGTCTGGGCCAGCGACTTCTTTTGTTCCTGCTAAAGAAGAGCATATGATCTGACAGCCGCTGGCGCGGGCATCGACTACAACGTTTGGACAAGCGTCATATCTTGCCAAATGTATAAAGTGCTTAGATCTCTTATATAAAGAAAATAAGATATCAACCGGAAGTCTACCAACATAAAATACTCTATCGTGTTTTATCATCTCACTGGCGCCACCATCTCCAGCGACAATCAAGCAGTCGTTGGGTCCAGAAAAGTTAATGAAATATTCTATGTTTTGTCGGAGGCGCTTCCATGGTCGCCAGCGGCCGGCGCAAGACCACACTGTTTCGAATTTGTTAAGCATAGGGACCTCCATGGGAGTAATCTCTCTTATTAGCTCATAATCGGCGCCGTTATGAATGACGGCATGATTGTCGTGTTCTCCCAAATATCTAAAACAGAGATCTCTGCAATATTCGGATTGGAATATCACTCCTGATGATCTCTCATATGTCCTGAGTATGTTTGAGTTTAGCAACTTGTTATCTTTATCAATATCGAAGTAGATTCCATCGAGGCGCTGAACTAATGGTAAATTCGTATCGATGAAGGATTCTATAAAAGACAATTGAATGTCAGGAGCTGCAGCTGAAGGGTGTGATACTAGTTCCGACCCCAGGCGACTTATGTATTTATTTAGTTTTGATCCAAAGTGATTCGGACCACTAGTGGAATTTAAATTCACATTGTCTAGAAGAACTTTCATTTTCTAGTTGCAACGACGATTTGACACTCGTCAACTGTACTAACTTCTTCACCTTTCGTTAATATCTGTTCTTCGACATTGAATGTTTGAGAAATGTATTGCTTGAACTCTGGTGCCGTCCATTCTCTAACGTGATAGACATTGTGTGGTGGGCCATCCCAAGTGTGACCCTTTTGTAAAATCTGCATATTGTCTCGCTCCGGAGTTGAAACAACGAATGTGCCAAAGCTTAGCTTTTGTACAAATTCTAGCAGCTGATCTGGATCTATTAAGTGCTCGATAACATCAGAGCAGATTACCAAGTCAAAGTGGCCACCGGGAGGGTTGTCAAAATCAGAACGTCGGAAGTGGTAATGAGGGTAAGTTTCTTTAAGCCAACTCAGATTCGGTTCAAGTTCTAATCCTAAAAAAATTTTATCACCAAAATATTTTATCAGCTTATAGGCAGATCCGCATCCAATATCCAGTACAGTCATACAATTATTACGCTCGCAAACCTCGTGGGCTTTTGCGTACACTCGATCTTGGAACTTGTCTCCAGAGCCTATTTGTACATTCTGGATATATTCATCTCTGTGGATGTATTCTTCTTTAATGCAATATGTCTTTGCGGTCATATGCTTCTTTGCCTCTCAGGTAATCGTTTGTTTTTAATTGTAACTCTCGACGGGATTTATGCACGTTAAGCGGATTTGTCAGATTGTACACGTAGAGCGTTTCGTCTATATATTTGGCACGGGGGCCGGCCATCTCCAGCATAGGGTACATGAAAGCTTTATCGATAGTCGTTTTGAAGAAATTGCCATTCCAGTCTAGAAGGTCTTCTTTTTCGATGTTCTTCCAAAGTTTGTATTTGAATGTTCTTAAATGGGAGGCACGCCATCGATCTGTTCTATATGTGTTATTTTGGACGACTTCCGGAGAATATGCCGAAGCTTCGATACCCTTCATACCTGTTGGGTATTCCATATAGCTTCCGTATGTCATCCAACATTGTTCCTTCTTATAAAACTCATCCAGATAAGTTAATACGTTTTTTGTGGCTAGCCAATCATCTCCGTCGACACTCAGAATAATATCTTCATCGGCAGGAGAAGCATGCTCGATACCCTGGTTGATCCTGCCTAGCGAATATTTCTTATCTGAATTCTTAAGAACAGCAAACCGCTCATCATCGCCTACGAGGCTTTCTAAGATCTCCACAGTTCTGTCAGTGGACGCATCATCAATGAAGACACATTGAAAATTTGTGTAGTTCTGATTTTTTATGCTCGACGCTGTTCTTTTAATCCAATCTTCAACGTTGTACATCGAAGTAACAATTTTAAAATGAGTATCTGACATTTTAACCAGTTACTGCCTCCCAGAAGGATGGAATGACAGATCTTAAGTGTGTATCTACAACCTCCAAATCATCTGTATCGAACCAGTGCTCTTTCGCATGTAAAACATTATCATTCAATTCCAGATCACAGCCTAATAATTTTGCTTCGATCACCATCCGCGGACAAGTATCATAACCCGGAGGCAATGCGCAGAGGCCGCGGGCCTGAGCTAAGCAAGCTAGGGATTCTTTATATGATCGACCATGCAATTCAAATACGTTCTTCTTATTTTCTTCACACCATTTCTTAGAAGCTTGATGACCCTTGACCCACGACGGGGAGGAGCTAATAACCCAAACATCCACTTTCTTGTCGGCAAACGTGGTGCGCATTTCTTGCAGTAAGTCTAGTATCTCCGATGTGAACACAGCGGACATTATTCTCGTCTTCTTCTTATTTAGAGCCAGGGCAGATAAATGATGTTCGCGCTGTTTCTCAGAACGGAAGAACAGTAACTGCGCGTTATCACAGAACAATTTAATTAATTGTCCGGACTCTTTTTCGACGCAATCACAATCTTCGCAGCCATTGAAGATCTGGCAAAGTTGTGGTAGTCTGTGTTCGCAGTATTTGTAATCTGATTCTATAAAGTAATACTTTAAGTCTCTTGCTACTACAGGAATCAGAGTCTTGTCCAAAGAAGTGAAGTTAGAGAATATCCAAGTTTTGTCTTGCAACTTTTCAATCAAACCCAAACTAACGTCAGCTGCGTTAAGTTTAATATAATCGGCTGGTGTGCTGTCGATTACAGCCTGCAGGCTCAATTCTGCTCCGCCGGGCGCTTGATCAGCGAACCTGTCGCTGACAAAAACATATTCACAATCTAAGTTAAGCGTTTCATTACAAACTGCATTCGCAAATTGTTCATATTTCGACTCTTCTGTAAAGTTATCGATGATCCAACTCTGCAATTTGTTGGCGCGACTTTGGGCTAGTTTATGGTTTTTAAAGACCTCTCGCATGCGCATTTTTGCACTGCCTTCGCGGGGGTAACACCACTCTGATTTCTTTTCGATGACGCCTTCCCATCGAGCCTCTTTCTGAATTCGCTTGACTTCGTAATCGACCGATGCGTAAAGTGGCTTGACTTTCATTTTGCCCTTCTTATCTTTAACTGGGGCACTTAGGAAGTCTACATGGCCACTCCAGCCAGCAGTGACAATCGGTAGGCCACTATAAGCGGCTTCAAAAATTGGAAGGCCGTAGCCCTCACCGTGAGTTAAAGAAATTAGAGCTTTAATTTTCGGATGTGTGTAGAGTCCGGCCAATTCACTATCAGACATTGTGCCGTGTATCATGTACACTTTACACTTCCTGTCTTTGTACGAATCTAGAAGACTTTTTAGGCGCTCTTCTGCATGTACGCGATCCATAACCGAATCGTTCGCTAGATTCGTCTTGAGGACTAAGCCAACGTCACGATCAATAAATTCCTCAACAAACCATCGTAAGGTATTCTCTAGGTTCTTTCTAACTCCCCATTGAGCTATCATCAAGAAGTTAAAATCTGTTTCTAGATCCAAACTCAAAGCGGCCGGTTCAACGCTTCTCACTGGGTAGTGGACTACTTCGATGGGTGTTTCACATCTGTAGCCCTTAACGACAGCACCGGTTTCCTTGTTCTGCACATCATAGACTGTATTTAAGAAAACGTCCCGGGAGTGCTTGGATATTGTGATTATCTTATCAACCACTTCTGATTTTTCAATCCAATGTGGAGAGATTTGGCTTGTCTCAATGCCGGCCGTATATCCGATGTTTATCGGAGCTAACTTTTCCCACTCATTTGGGATTGTGACCTGCAAGGACATATCAAACTTGCCACCAGAGGCTGTATGCTTGACAGTTTTAGCTAGTGTACTATCGATCCACTCGCGCTCTTCGTTGACCTCAAAGATCCACCCAGTGGCACCCCATGGGATATTCTGTAAATAAATGTCATACTTCTCTTCCTGGGATCTGAGGGATCTGAGGGCGAACCTTGTCTGTTCTCCATACCCTGAACGTGAGAGGGCGGGGCCCTTGACTAAAATCTTCTTTCTCATTTTATCTCCTTGAAGGTCCAAGACTCATAATTTTTTCTTGTCGACCACGAACCACACTCTTCATGAATGCTCATAAAAAGCTCATCCCAGTTTTTGCTATATTGATCAAACGAATAGTTTGTCATGATGTGATTACGACCATTGGCGCCCAATTCTTGGCGTTGGGCTGGAGTCATGTTATAAATCTTTAATATGGCATCTAAAAAGTCTTTACGGGCTAGCCTGTCTTCATAGATGTACGGAACCTCTTGCGATCCGATAATTGCCTTTGAGGCCGGTTCCAGGCCTATGCCAAACCAGTTCTCACCATCTGTAACTTGCTCCTGCATACCGCCGGTCATTGTGACTATAATGGGAGTCTCACATGCTAAGGACTCTAGAGTTGCCAAACCAAAGCCTTCAGCATCGGCGAGATTGATAGTACAATCGGCCATGTTATAGGCGAGCGCTAAGTACTCCGGTGGGACTTTTTGTTTCGAAAAGCGAACTTGGCCATCTGTGAGGTTTAATTCTCTAGCTATAGCTTCCAGATCCTGGCCATGTACATCATCCGTTTCGGTGTGCATTATCAAACATGCGTTACTGTGGCCAACAACGTCTAAGAAATCTTTAAACCACCATAATACAGTGCCGGACTGCTTTCTTCTTGCATTTCTATTGTTCCAGAAGAAAACTAAGCGATCTGGATTATTCGCGCTTTTGAAGTGCTCTTCTTTAAACTCCGCAACTGTCGCTTCATCGAGCCTCTTGAATATGCCTGTGTCAACCGTGTGAGGAACATAGGAGCTACCTACGTCTGGTGATACGTTCTGTACAACATCATACGTTAGCTTCGATATGCATGCGACATGATCGTTGGAGTCATAAAAAGCTTTGTTGAATTTAGGGTAAGGATAGTTGTCCCAAACGTGATAGTAGACCATAGGAACATTGGCCCGGATCTCATTTTCAATCGCCCATAGCCAGTCCCAGAAGCGAGGATCTGTCATAAACCACAGCACATCTGGCTTTTCAGACCACACTACTGATCTTACTGACTCTTGATCTCCGTAGCCATCAACAGGGTATATTACCCAGTCATCACCCCACTCTTCTGTTTTAACTGGCCTGTAGTCGTGATGCTTGATTGCGCCGCCAAAGCTTACGAACTGGTAATTTCCAGTTCTAAGCATAGCCTCTATCATGTACTTTGTCTGTGTGCCCACACCAGAGGGCGAAAGCGGATGGTCGCTTAATGTGAAAATTTTAATCTTTTTTGCCATTTTATTCCTTTAAGGGCAGTGTTCGGTCCCCCTAAACACACACCGCGTGCAAGAAAGACGGTTCTTGATGACCTTCTTGTTTTTTATATTATAAACAGCCTTCATCAAAAGTTTAAAAGCATTTTCAGTTTTTCTTGGCCCTGAGGTAACTCTGAAAACTTCAACCTTGTCTTTCTTAGCCGTGCGCTTCAATAGAGCAAAGTAGGTTTCAACATCTTTCGGATCAAGATTGTGCTTTTCACAGAAAAACTTCTTATATAAAGTTAGCTGATATGTCACCATCGGATCTTGGCGTTTCCGGGCATCCCAGCCCCAGGAACAAGTCTTCCAATCTATAATATGATATTTTCCATCCGGCGTCTTGATCACGGCATCGATAAAACCCTTAAAACAAAGGCCATCAGCACCTTCAATGGGTTCATAGAGTTGTTCTTCTGTCGAAACAACTTCAAATTCTTGAAAATATTCCTTCACGGCCGGTTCGATTTCCGGAAGAAGACCGACGCCCTGTTCAACCATCTTTTCTATCAAAGAGGTGTCGATTACTACGGACTTATTTTCTAGAATTTGCAGGGTCTTCTTGAAAGAAGTCAGAAAATGCTCCTTCTCGTCAAAACCCTTTTCTAGAAGCTTTTTCTCACAGGTGTCGTGGATAGCCGTACCAAAAGCGGTGTATTCATTGCCCTCAAACGAGCTTAATTTCTTGATCCATGCTAAGTTGTGATAAAACGGACATAATTTCCAATCCTTTAGCTCGCTAAAAGATATATGTTTTTTTGCAGACACTAATCCTCTTTTCTAGTGCTCCGAACTGTCTTAGTTCCCTTTTTGCGAGTTTTAGGTCGCTTTTGCACTGTCTTAGTCTCTATTATAGCCTCTGCTTCAGAATTGTCAATAGCTTTTTCTTCTTTTTCTTGATTTTCTGGTCTCGCGGCCGGCTGAGGGTCTTCTTTTTCAATTTTTGTCGGCTGGGTGGCCTGAATCAATTTCTCCACTTCATATACCCAAGTGTTGTCGGCTACGCTTTCGCTATTGTCGATACGATTTGATTTAATTGTATCGACAACAACATAGCCAGAATTCTCTACCCAATTCTTAACGGTTTTACCCTTTACGACAATCAATGAGGTTCTTCTGGTCTTCTTTGGTACGCCAATTGTCACTGTCAAGGTGTTCGTGCTGGTATCTAGGGATAATTCCTTTTTAAGTTCGTTGAATGTGTTTAACATATTACTCTCCTGTTTTATGTAAATAGTCAATCTTCAAGTAAACTTGCGGACTTACTTTCTTAACATCTTCGCGATCATTGATATAAAAATGCTCAAAAGCATTTGCAAAATACTCTCGCAAAGAAGTGGCACCATATGGGCTAACAAACAGGCCCATTGTCAGATATGTTAATGTAGGGTACCCTACCGTATTCATTAGGAATTTATCAAAATTTCTGTTGTATTCGGTCTGCTCGTAGAACTCTTCAGGGATTGTGTAACCTTCTTGTTCTAGAATTAACCTAAGTCTTTCTCTTTTTCCTAGGAATTCGCTAATAACCTTCTGGTCGCCATACAGCATATCACCATGATCGCCCTCTAGGGAGTGCGCAACCTCATGTACAATATTTTCTAACATATCATGTGTTGTTGGTTCTGTGCTCGTCATATAGATAGCGCCATCTAAAAATGCAGCATTGCGATCACCCAAATCTTCGAATTCGCCGACATAAACAACGTCAATATTATCGAAGTAGTATCTGGGTAGTGTGTATTCTATTTTTGATAAAAGGGCCGGAATATCAACCTCTTCGGACTGCGGGAAATCCTTGATTAAGACGTTGATATCATTGTATATATGATATTCACGCCTAGGCTGTGATGCGGCCTCTTTTACAAAATCTCTCATCATTCTGCTGCGGCGGGGACTTCTTCAGTCGTTTCAGTTTGCTCGGGAGTAGTGGATTGTTCCTGTGCCAAACGTTCGCCCTCTTCGACATCGCCCAGCGCTTGGTGATATCCTCTAATCCAGTTTTCTTCTGCGATAACCATCAAAAATTCTGGAAATTCTTTAACCATGGTGTCTACAATCATTTCTACGGTAACTTCTCCGTTTTCTGGACTGTGTACTGTGCCGACATAATTAACCACTAAAGTTTTTAATGGTGAATCCTGCTCGACTACTTCTTTTAATATTGGATTCTCTTCTGTGCTCATTCTATTCTCCTATAAGATTTTTGCGGCGAGGGTTGCAACTTTAGATCTCTCACCTTTCAAGAGGGTGATGTGGGCTGCTAGGTCTGCTTCTTTAAACTTCTCAACTGCATGCGTTAAACCGTTGCTAGTAGCATCGATATATGTATTATCAATCTGTTCGACATCACCGGTCAATACAATTTTAGTACCCTCACCAACTCTTGTAATAATAGTCTTTAATTCGTGAGTTGTTAAGTTCTGAGCCTCATCAATAATAATAAAAGCATTTGCTATCGAGCGGCCGCGGATATAGGTCAGAGCTTCTATCTCAATTGTGCCCTGCTCCATGTACATTTCTAGCGTTGCTTTGTCGTTACCCATTAAGAACTGCAGATTATCTTGAATCGGCATCAACCATGGGTGCATCTTCTCTTCCAGGGTGCCGGGAAGGAAACCAATATCCTTTCCTAGCGGCTGAACGGGGCGAGAAACGATCATTCTAGTGTATCTAGGTTCGCCAGCATCACCCGATGTTGGATCTAAAGTTTGCTGTATTCCCGCGGCTATAGCACAAAGAGTCTTACCGGAGCCGGCCTTGCCTATCAACGTAACTAGGGATATATCTGGGTTCATCAAGATATCTAGGGCGTACGTCTGTTCCCTGTTCCTAGGTTTCACCCCCCAGACACCAGCCCTGTTAGCGGCGACGCGGACGAGAGGGCTAACATAATTTACAAATCGTGTCAAAACCGTTCTTTTTGAATTGATGTTTGATTTCAACATTACAAATTGATTTGGAAAGACTTCAATCTCTTCAGGATCTAAGTATATCTCTTCACCGCTATAGAGTGCATCGATTTCTGAGTCTTCTATGCTGTGCGCCACGTGACCTGTAAAAATACTTTCGCCACTCTTAACAATCTTATTGTCAATATAATCTTCACAGGACAGACCCAGAGAGTCACAGATTACGCGCATGTTAATGTCACGCGTGACAACCACAATTTCGCTTTCGGGACTATCTATCTTTTCAGACAGAGCTGTCGCGATGATCATATGGTCGGGAACGTTCATATTCAGATCTTTAGGGAACTGGTCTGTATGAACTGTCTCTATCCCTCTTACCTTGATTTTTCCCAGGCCCGGGCCCAAGCCGACGCCTTCATAGAGGCTGCCCTCTTCTCTTAGGGAATCTAATATTCGAATTATCGTTCTAGCATTCAAGCCGGCGCCATCTTGGCGCTTCTTATGCTTGTCTACCTCTTCTAATACCTTCAGCGGAATAATTATATCATTATCGTTGAAGGAAAAAATTGAATCAGCGTTTGTTAAATAAACACTAGTGTCTAGCACATAGATAGTCTTTGTCATATATCACTTTTTATTTACGAATCTCTCCACAAATTATTAGCAGCAAATTTGATAATTTCCTCTGCAGAGTCTTCGGTGTATCCATAGTCTTCTATTAGAGTTTCTACCATACCATTGTATTTCTTCTGTTGGCCCTTATCTCTACTCTTAGACTTTGTAACGATTCTTGTTATATCTTTCACTGATGTTACTAATTTGTTCTCAATTGCTTCACGTAGGGGCCCGTAACTTCTCCAGTCAATGACTTCGCCGCGGCGGAGCATAGCAAACATGTAAGCAGTAATGTCGCTTCTAAAATTATCTTTAGCGCTACCCTGTATACCGATCTGCTGTTCGATTGATTTCATGAAGTTCTCATCGGGATTGATCTCTTCTTTCGTAACCCGATCCTTAACCTTTGTGGCGTTCACGTAAGCCTCGGCATGGTCGAGATAGTTATTGAATAAAGCTTCGGCCTGTTCGTCATATGCGGAAACAAAAGCCTTTGTTATTTCTTTCTCTAGAATTCTTAGGTACTCTTCGTGAAGAATTTTCTGTAAGAAAATCAAGCATGTTTCTCTAGTTTCTTGATCTACAATCTGGTCCTTCACCTGCTTTACAAGTGAGTCGCGAATAGAGATTGGAGTTATCATGTTCTTATCTGAGTCCGACAATGCATTGTCGATAGCCTTCATGATAAAACGTGTAGAAATACCCGTCATCCCTTCATCAACTACCTCTTCGCGGAGATCATCAATGTCAAGTTTGCGAACAGAACCCTTTTCAACAATCTCTTCACCGTTGTATATTTTCATCTTCGTAAGAAGATCTACTTTGTTCGTTGGCTTGAGGCGGGAAAGAACAGCAAACATGGAGGCAAATTCTAGTGTGTGAGGCGCAAAATGGCACTCAAAATCAGATTCACCAATTAATTTTTTGTAAATCTTCTCTTCTTCTGCGTATTCTAAGCAGTACGGCACGTTAACGCGTACAATTCTATCCAAGATTGCTTCGTTAGTGTGCTCAGACTTGAACTTATTCCACTCTGCTTCGTTACAGTGAGAGAGGATTACACCATCAAAATAAATCATGGCCTGCTTGCCCGGGGAAGGGACTGATTTTTCCTGAGTTGCCGTAATCATGGTATGCAAGAACTCGATTTCATTCTTGAAGACCTCAACGAACTCTACAATGCCGCGATTACCTACGTTGAATGCCCCATTAAGACTCAAGACACGGGGATCATCTTCTGGATATAGATCCAATTTCGAAATGTCTTCAGTACCTATTAAGATCGATGTATCCTGTGTATTGGCATCCATTGGTGGTACAACACCGACGCCGCGGCGGCCTCTAATTGAAAAGGTCGACTCTGAAACTGGAACATTCATGTAATCGCCGGCGTGTTCATTCAAGAGATTGTGCCGGCAGACGGGACATAAATCACCTTCGATTTTGATGCCATAAATTTCTTGGAAAGAGGCTCTTAAACCACGCGGGATCAAATGGAGGGGTTCCTCGTGTATTGGACAATCTGCAATGTGATACATCGGGCCGGAATTCTCTAGGGCGCGCTTGATGTGTTCTACAAGGGCAGATTTGCCGGCGCCAACTGGGCCGAGTAAAAGCAAAACCTGTCGGCTTTCTTCACCTTTTAAAGAGGCTGATCTCAGGAATCTCATGATTTTTGCTAAAGAACGCTCCATTCCAAAGAACTTACTTTGAAAATAATCATAAGTTTTTACTGCTTCTCCGCCAAAAAGTTTATTGCACCTAGTGTCGGACTCCGCCATAGTAGTGATACCATGGCCAGCAAGAGCCTCATAGAGTCGCTTGTGAGCTAAATCACAAGCTGAAGGATTGACTTCTAGAAGATTGATATATTCTCCCAAAGTTCCTTCAAATTTTTCAGCTCTTTTACGACTGCTGTGTTTGTCTATTTCCTTAAGAAATTTTGTTGATTTTTTCATTTTAGAATTCCCATGGCTCCTCTTCAATTATTGTTGTAAAGAGTACATCGTCTCCCCACAGTTGTTTTATATGGTCATACACTCTTTGCGCGTCACGTAGGTCTATATCGCGACCATCGTGCTCATGTATAATACGTAGTGTGCTGTCCTTCATTAGCTCTTCCACATACACAACCGGCACAGAGTTCAATCCAACTGTACTAATTAGAGCGTCGCGGACGTTCGTCCACCCGTCTTCATTAGAAACATCATCTATAGTATGCTGATTGTTTCTTTTTTTAAAGGAAAAAGCAAATAAATTCAACTCCCTACAAGTTTCTTCATCTAAGTATTTTCTTAAAAATGAAACATCATTATGTACTTCGCGGGCTAACAAACAAGCGTCTAGGCCTTCAGCTTCCTCTATCTTCTTAAAAATTGTATAGCCTAGGTGGTAAGGATTTACACTACCCAAATGTGGGCGGACGACCTGATTATGTAATTTTATAAAAGCCAAATGATGTTTATGTGGGAGATCTAATTCTTTCATTATTTTTTCATGAATTAGGACGGCCCAACCCTCGTTCATAATTTTCGTATAAGCTTGTGGAAGGAAATATTGAGAATTCTCTTCTACAATCAACATTACATCTCTCTGCCAATCTGTAAGATTACGAGAGTTTTCTCTGATGAATGCTAGTAAATTATAATCTCGTTCTAGGGGCACCTTATCCAGATTAATATCATCGTATATCCCATCCTCATCATCAAGCATCTTCTCCGCATAAATTGCCCTAAGTTCATCATTGCTTCGTCTTATGATACCAGGGGTTCTGGGGATTTGGTACTTTATTGCATGACATGCATCTATAATGTTTTCTACTTTCTCTACACCTATCGATGGATCTCCGAGATATTCTTGAATCCTCTTAGCGCCTAACTTGAACCTATTGATCACGTTGTCTGGATCTGTATGTTTAAACATTCTGTTGTTCTTAAAGAAATCACTATGGCCGACACAATGTGCCATGGTTAACAAATGTGTGCTTAGTGGATTCTCTTTCATCAAATAAGCGATGCTCGGGTTTGAGTTGATAATCATCTCATAAGGTAGGCCGGTCTGACCCATTGTATATTTTGCATGAGTAAGTTCAAAAGACTTTCCAAAAGACCAATGTCTATAGTGCGTAGGCATGCCAGTGTAGGACATCGCACCGATCATTTCATGATAATCGATTATTTCATAATCAATGTCAAACCAGTCTAGGCCGTATGATTCGCCGATCTTACAGATCTTATTATCCCAGTCCTCTAATTCTCCTATAGTCCAATCGTTCATTATTTCTTTACTCCGAACAGCCTGTTGAATGCGGGCCATATTGACTCTGAGTTAACTATCTTTATTCTCTTCAAAGAGGAGTCCTCAATTAAATTTAATTCTTCCCACATCGACAGCGCCATGGGGTTCAGATTGGTCCTTCTGGCATGGTATGGTTTTGGTACCATGGGATCTACCCACGTGGGATCTTGCCAACCGTTGGTATCCCATGGCGTTATTTCTGCATATGAAATTAGTTGATTAATTTCTTTGAGTTCGGCTAGCAGATCTACAGACTTTTTGATGTCGGCCGGCCAATTTTCACCATCGCCGGCATAAAAAGTGTATATATTCCAAGAACTTGGGTGATATTGCTTCTCAATTAGGTCTTTCTCTAACTCTAGGGCCGTCGACATTATCGTACCGCCGGACGTTATTCTAGTGAAGAACTCTTGCTCATTTACCTGCTTTGCTTCAGTGGTGTGTGAGATAAATACAACTTCAACGTTTTCGTATTTGTGCCTAATGAATTGATACAAGAGGAAACAGAAGCTTCTTGCCAAGAATTTTTTATCCTGATCCATAGAACCGGATACATCCATTAAGAAGAAAATGACAGCGGCAGTATTTTCTTTATTTTTTGGCTTAACGTGGTGATACTTTAAATCGTCCTTGTGAAACGGAAAGCGCTCGTCGCTGTCGGGATTATAGGTACCAGCCGCTATAGCCCGCTTCTTTCTCTTAATTTTTCTCTTAAGAGTTTCCTTCTTTGAAAGTCTGGAACGGATGCCTTTGAGGCGATGGCCCTTCCTTCTTAGCTTTTCTTGATTTACAAACTTAAATCTCTTCTTTTCTAGTTCCGGAAGCTCTAGGCTGTCAAACAGGTAACTAGCTAACTCTTCTAAGCTTATCTCTACTTCATAGGATTCTTCGCCGGCTTTGTCGGAGGGCTTGTTTCCCTGTTGCATTCTTTCTGCCGTCTTTTTGCCGATCCTTTGGCCCTTCTTAACGTCGATGTCGCCGGCGGATCCAACCTTTTGATTCTTTTCGTTGCCACCGTAGACAAACCTATATTCTTTTATACCCTTTACAGGGATTTTTATTTTCTTTTTGCCACTCTGGCCAATAATACTCTCTTCTGCTACAACATCTTTTATGCTTTCCTTGATAGCCTTTTCAATCTTTTCTTTGTGGCGCTTTCTGTCAGTTGCACTTCTATCAACTTTTGATTTGTGTTCTCTAAAAATACTCATTAGACTTCCTCATATGTACTATATAGAGCCGGTATTTCTTACGAACACTAATAATATTTTTGGCTGCGGCGGCAGGATGGGGTCTAATCTTGGCTCCGGAGGAGAGGTTTGAACTCCCAAGTCATAAATGACGCTTGATTAACAGTCAAGTGCGGTTACCAGTTTCGCCACTCCGGAATGTCAAGTTTAGATTAATCCTATTTTTACTGCTCTCTTTTTAACAGCAACGTCGCTAATGTTTCCTATCTTATCCGATATTTTAACCCAAGAGCTTCCTCTTTTTAACTCTTCTTTTAAGACACTATCATATATTTCCCAATTAATCTTATGCCTCTTTTTGGCCGCGCATTGTCGTGAACAGGTTATCGAGCCGACCAATTTCTCACCATTACATATAGGACATATGTCTTTTTTGTCGCGTCTTCTCACTTCTTTGTAGTCTACATAATTTTCATCAAAGCGTGCAATACCGCTTGGTAGCTCAAGCAAACCTTGGTGATATTCACGGTGACAATTTGCGCACAAAAGTACACACTTTCTACATTCAGTTACGATTTTAGCCCACGAACGTATGTTAGCTCGTACAGACCCTAACGAAAATTCCTTCTCTTCAGGGTCGAGATGATGGAGTTCAAGAGCTGCAGAGGTTCTATCATATCCACAAACACCACACTGGGAGCCAAAAGCTGCAACTATTCTATCTTTTGTGGCTTTACGCCAGCGCTTGACGTTCTCCGATGATCTACTCATTATATTATCCTCTTATGTAATAAGTAGTTTTATGGTTCGAATTAAGTATATATTATTCCTATTAATATTTAAATCCATAAAGACATACATTGTAATGATCCACCGGATTTTAAGAATTCAGAAGTGTCGATCAGCCTAACAGTGTAACCATAATTTGCCAATTCATCAACAAGGCGATTATTCTTTGCCGGCATTAATATGTTGTCTTTGTACACGATAGAGTTGCATGCGAACTGATTAGCTTCGTTCTCCGTTACCGGTAACAGTTCTATGTTTTTAATTTTCGATATTGTGTGATCGCTAAATGCGCCGGGATAATATATGGCCAAGTCTTCTCTTAGGAGGCTAAAACAGGTGTCTAGGTGATAAAAGTTGGGATTCTTTAGCTTAAGAGAAATTAATTGCAATTCTAAGATCTCAGCGGTCTTTTTAAGGGCCCGGAGGTCTGATCTATATCCATACCCCGCAATCAGCTTGTTGCCCGATAGAATCGTGTCTCCGCAGCCTTCAAAGTGCATGCCGTCTGGTAGCTTGTGAGTTTCATATCCGAATTCCTCAAACCAACGCTGAAATACTTCTCTTTCCGGCTGTCGTTGATAGTGCTTAAAATTACTTAAGACTACTTTTTTGTCTTTAACTGTTCCGGCGTTGGCTGTGAAAACCATATCTGGCAGATAGTTTTCCTGCCCTATGAGCTTCACTTTTATACCTAGATCTTCCAGTACCCACTTCATCTCAAACCATTGTTTTCTTGCCATGGCCGTGTTGACTTTTTCACCCTTCATCCATGGATTGATTGAATATTTCACATCAAAAAACATGGGTGGACATAGAAGCACTGTATTGCTGTCATTCATATATTATATAGACGCGGGAAAATTATTGGCGGAAGCGGAAGGATTCGAACCTTCGGTAGCTATGAACTACACACGATTTCCAATCGTGCTCCATCGGCCTCTCGGACACGCTTCCAAAACAATTAATTATTTTAAATAGCTGCGTAAAGACAGAAAGATGGTCTCGGTGGTAGGATTCGAACTCACGACCTTCGCGTTGCAACGCGATGCTCTACCGCTGAGCTACACCCGCTGGTTCTTTTTTTACTATTCAATATGATATATCTTATCAGCTTTGGCTATGTTTGTAAATTCACTAAATTTATTAAAAAAAAGGGGCCCGCGAGGGCCCCTTTTAGAAGATGGTGGAGGTGATAGGAGTCGAACCTACGACCTGATGCGTGCAAGGCAACTGCTCTCCCAACTGAGCTACACCCCCATGTCTTTATATACAACCCATAATCGGGTTTCACTACATTTAACTTCAAAAACTAAATTTTAAAGAAATTATTGGTGCCGGCACCACGAATCGAACGCGGGACATCTTCATTACAAGTGAAGTGCTCTACCAACTGAGCTATACCGGCTATTTTTTAATTTTTGTTTAATTCATCGAGGATTCGTTTTATGCTCGCTTCATTGGCGTGTATTTTCCAAATCATTCGACATGAAATAAACACTAGAGCGACAGTGCTGACTAAGCCTAAAGTATCCATTTTTCTCCCTTCTCCCCCTCCATGGCTGAGATGCTAGGATTCGAACCTAGAAAAGAACGGTCAAAGCGTTCCATGTTGCCATTACATCACATCTCATCTTTTTGGTACTTCCTAGGGGAATCGAACCCCTATTTCCGGGATGAAAACCCGATGTCCTAACCGTTAGACGAAGGAAGCACAATATTCATTATCAAAATCAATATTAGCACAATAGTACCTAGTGTTGCAAGTATTTTATTAAAAATTGTTTTTTTGTAATCTATGATAATTACTATAGGAGATACAATTAATAAATCAATAACATTACTTGTTTTGTCTATTCTATCCGGATGCAGTGGGCCGATAGATGATGACTATAATGAATTTGGAGAATACTTTTTTTCCATGGATTGTTCTTGGATTAGTCACGAAGATGAGCTTTCCACGTGGTGGTGCGAGGCTGATGTATCCACCACGATGATTACTGGCTATTTGTTTCTAGAATTAGTTGATAAGGATACCTTAGCATTCTGTGGCGAAGACCTAATATTAAACACAGGATATTCACTTCATGATGATCTAGTCGTCGGAATGACTCAAAACAAATACAGTTGTATTTTTTCTAGAGAGATAAACCTAGGTAATGAGTTTGATTGGATCTGGTATGATGAGGAGCGCCGACTCTCTTTAATATGGCGCCCAGAGGGAGAAGATGAAAAACATCTCTCTCTATTTATAGATTATGATCAAATATCAGAACTAGTCAACGGTGACGTATTTTACAAAGAGGACTAGCAGCTTCCAGTGGGCAGAGTGCTGATATCGAATGTTAAGCCGCCGTCTGGTTGAACGCTCAATTGATAATGCTGGCCATTTGGAGCTTTGAGTGTCAAATATTCTAGAGCAACCAGTTGAGTGTTGCATGCCGAACCAGTGTTTGCATATGCATCAAAGAGGAGATCTCCATCGTCATTAACGTGGAGTGAGTATTCGGTACCTGTGTCATTTGTAAGTATGATATGTTCAGGCATTCCAATAATTGCAGTATTGTAAGATACACGGGATTGTAATTGTGAAGATATTGATTCTAACGTCGCTATAGCGTCAACAAGTTGATTTATTTCTGTTCCAACTGTGCCACTTAAAGCTGTTACTTCGGCCGAAGAGGCACCAGTATCAATGTTTCCAATATTAGTGTTCATTTGTAGCTCCATTGCAGCGACGGCCGCCGCCATTGAACCACTTAATGTGGTCAAACTAGTGGTGTCTACGGCGCCGGATACATTGACAGATGCTGAAAAGTTAGTAACCTGTTGGTCGGCGTACGCCATCGTCCCAACTTCTACCGCTACTAAGTTTTGTGCAAAAGAGGCGCTGAACGCTGCAAATTCAGTTGCAGATATGCCGTGAGAAAGATTCCCATTGACAGATGCTGAAAAGTTAGTAACCTGTTGGTCGGCGTACGCCATCGTCCCAACTTCTACCGCTACTAAGTTTTGTGCAAAAGAGGCGCTGAACGCTGCAAATTCAGTTGCAGATATGCCGTAAGAAAAATTCCCATTGACAGATGCTGAAAAGTTAGTAACCTGCTGATCGGCATATGCCATTATCGACCCTGTTGCGGCTTGAACTTGTTGATCCGCGTAAGCCATTGATGCTGCACCAACTGCTGTTAAGTTTTGTGCAAAAGAGGCACTGAATGCTTCAAATTCAGTTGCAGATATGCCGTCAGAAAGATTCTCACTGACAGATGCTGAAAAGACAGTGACCTGCTGGTCGGCGTACGCCATCGTCCCAACTTCTACCGCTACTAAGTTTTGAGAGAACGAGGCGCTGAACGCTGCAAATTCAGTTGGTGAGATTCCCCCGGAAACTGTCAAGTTCGGAAGAACCTCTGTCATAATAGAGCTTGAAAACTGATTAACTTGTTCTTGGGCGTATTGTTTCGCTTCCTCTTTAGTGTTCTCTAAAGTGGCCAGAATATCACGAGGTACCCTCGATCTGAATGTACCGAAGCTCATTTCTACCCAACACCCTTGGATCCAGTCCAGTTGTGCGTAAGTTGACTTGCGGGAATTCCAGTTAACCCTGCATAAACAGAGGCAGTTGCTGCTGCGGCAAGATCGGCACGTATATACATCTTTGAAACTTTGTAATCGGCTGTGAATGATTCGTCGTTAAAAAGGGTTATATAATTTGCCCGGTTGATCCCATTCTCTGAGAATCCAAACCTAAGTGGCGCTGATGTTTGAGACGCCGGCCGTAGATTTCTTATTACTATGAATTTAGTAACCTTTGGGAATTCAACGGCGATTATATCTCCATCCGCCTGTGCAGTTATCGAACTCGACAAGAATGGTACACTACTAACTTGGTACGACCCAACGTTATAAAGGCCTACATTGTGTGATATGAAACTTGTACCGACTGGCGATGAATTTGTTTTTCCTCCTGGCATATCTTTTACTCCTATCTATGTGTTATTTCTTTGTTTTTCTCTTTGTTGATTTTTTAATTTTTGAATTATGTTTCTTGATCTCTTCTTGTTGTTTTTTCGAAGCTTCCGCTAGTTGTGCGTTAAAATCATCTAAATCAATTTTTTCGTCTAGGGGGAAGTTTGCAGAAACTTCAGCTGTTTCTCTTGCAACATACGCTTTTACGGCGCGGTCGAGTTCAACTAAAGAATCCCTATATTCATCAATAAAAGCAATATATTCCACTATATTTTTTTCAACTTGTTTTGCATTTCCTTCAGTTAGTAGATTGTTGATAGCTACAGCATATTTGGAATGCTCTTTTTCATAATTATTGACCATCATGGCCAAAGCAGAACGACATAGCAATTTAGCGTCGTCGGCGCGGACCGTGAGAGTTACATCCACATATTCCATATGCTTTAAGATGTAATTTTCTATTTCATTGTTTTCTGACATTATTTCGATCTCCCTTCTTTTTGTCTCATATTGTCAATTGTTCTCAAAAACAGTTCTTTGATCGCCTCTTTCTTTTTCTCATCTTCTTCGTTATACCACATCCATGCGAAAGAACCTTGATGTTTGGATATTTTTTCTTCAAGCTTATTTATCGATTTTTTAAAATGTTTGAAGTGTTTTTTTGATATTTGCCTCTTAAGATCGTCTATATTGACATCTAGTTCGATAGCCAATATTAGCATGAGAAGATAATTTTGTTCGGCATATGCAGCGGATAGCTCCACGAACGTTGCTTCGGAGCTAGGATCAGCTGATATATCAGGGTGGCAAACTCTAGACAATCTCCTATATATTGTTTTCATTATTTTTGGATGTACCATGGATTCATCGTCGCCACAATCGTCATCGTCAGAGGCTTCCTGTTTTTCTTCTGCAGCTTCATTTTCGTTCAATTCTTCAGCATGATCGTTCCAAGCTGATGTACGCTCATCATCTTCAATTTCTTTATTGAAGAGAGTTTGAACTGTTTGTAGATCGTCTTCTGTGTCTTGTAATTCTTCTAAGAGATATTGATATTTCAATATTAACTTTTTATAGTTTTTGTTCATTTTTGACACCCTTCGTTGTATTGTTTCATATTATATAGATGAAGGGGGTGGCCTAAAGACCACCCCCTTCAAATTTTAATCTAAAAGATTAAGTAGTTCACAAGAACTAAGCTGTATTATACAGCAACCTTGAACTCAACCTTGATCTGACCACCGTCGAGGGACATTTCCATCGATGGCTTGCCTGCGCCGAAGCTCATGCTGTAGATGCCAGCTGCGTCGTCGAAGGAAACCTTCTGGACACCAGTGTCTTCTACTGCAAGAACGCGTGCGTCAGAGCTGATCATATCAGCTGCTTCTTCAGCTTCTGCTGCTGCGAGACGAGTCGTGAGAGATGCGTCTGCTGCTGCGCGTGCTGCCTCTTCTACACCCTGACGAGTGTCTGCGGAAGCAAGTGCTGCTACACGGCCAGCATTCTCGGTGGAGATGAGTCCATTGAGAGTGTTGAATGCGTTAGCATCGTTGTTCAAAGAGTTTGCAATCTCTAAGAGAGTGTCAAGCTGTGCTGGAGCAGAGTTAACCAATGCTGCAATGTCAGCGTCAATCTTTGTTTCCAAAGATAAGTCGCCTGCTGCTCGGGCTGCTTCTTCCACACCGTGACGAGTGTCACCGGATGCGAAGGCTGCGCTTACTGCTACGTGCTCAGCTGCTGCAGCTGCGTCTGCAGATACGAAATCTGCTGCTTCTTTAGCTTCCGCTGCAGCGAGACGAGTCGTGAGAGACGCGTCGGCTCCGCCGCGAAGGGCTACTTCGTCTGCAATTGCAAGATCGATAGAAGTGACATCAGCGTTTGTTGCTGCGATTTCAGCTGCGAGAGCTGCTTCTTCAGCAATGAGACGAGTCTCAATGGAAGCGTCAGCTGCGTTCAAGGCAATCTCGTCAGCGCTGAGGCGCGCATCAGAAGATGTCTGGAAAGCTGCACGGGCAGATTCTTCAGCGCCAATGCGTGCGTCAGCAGATACTTCGTGAGCACCCATAGCTACGTATACATCAGCGAAGTGGTCACTGATGATTACTTGATCGTAAGCACGGACTGATGCCTGCGAGCCAGAGTAGGCCGTCAGAGCTGCTTCACCGTTGAAAGCGCGGAGGTCTGCAGATACGAAATCTGCTGTCGTTGCTACGATTTCAGCTGCGAGAGCTGCTTCTTCAGCTGCGAGACGAGTCTCTAAAGAGGACTCAACACCACCTGCGCGAGCGATTTCAGCTGCGAGAGCAGCCTCGTCAGCGAGAACGCGCGCGTCAGAAGACACGAAGTCTGCTGCTGTTGCTGCAATCTCTGCTGCGAGAGCTGCTTCACCGTTGGAAGCGCGGAGGTCAGCGGATGTGAAATCTGCTGCTGTTGCTGCGATTTCAGCTGCGAGAGCTGCTTCGCCGCTTGTGGAACGAGCGTCTGCAGACACGAAGTCTGCTGCTGTTGCTGCGATTTCTGCTGCGAGAGCCGCTTCTTCCGCTGCGAGACGAGTCGTGAGAGATGTGTCGGCTGCAGCACGTGCAACTTCTTCAGCACCCATACGAGTGTCAGCAGAAGCTTCGTGTGCATCGACGCGAGCGCCCATGGATGTAAAGCCAGCGTTTGTTGCTGCTTCACCTGCTGCAAAGGCAGCTGCGCGAGCAACTTCCTCTGCTTCAATGTCGCTGTTCAAGCCAGCGAGAACGGCATCAAGGTCGCCGCTGTGTCCGCCTACTGCGGATACCTGTAGTTCACCGGACATGTCACCTGCTACGAGGTGGCGTCCCTGAATTACTTGTCCTAATTCAAAAGCCATAATTTATTTTCTCCTTATTTATGGTAAATGAGTGTACCCATGCCCGCAAAGACACGGACCACTCGCATTACATAGACGTATGAAAATCTATTCTCTTTTATTTTTTTTTCGTTTATGTCATTGTAAAAATAATGCCGTTATAATTCAACAAGATGGGAAAAAAACGGCTATTTGTTTTTTTTAAAAATAATTAGACTACACAAGGAAACCAAGAGAATATGGCCAACAACATTCAAAACCTTTTTAGTTATCTCAGATTTTTCGATAATGCGCCGGAACCAACGAACGCGCAAAATAAAAGAATATTAGATTTCTTAGAAGAAGCACAACGCGGATTAGATTTCGTTAACACTAGAGAACCAGGGCGCGCATTTTATTACGCACACGATAAAGTCCAAGAATTGAATCAAATGATTGGCCGGCAAAAAGCTTACTACCCGCCGACAACACAACTTATTCTTAATAAAATGAGAATCACTCTCAACACATCAGACGTATTCAGAGAATATGCTGAAACTTTGCAACTTCAAATCGATGCAAAGAAAGCTGGAATTTCTACAACTATTATTTAATGGTAGGCAGGACAGGATTCGAACCTGCGGCCGGTGCCGTGTAAAGGCACTGCTCTACCAACTGAGCTACCTGCCTATTATTGTCTGTGATCTCGTACGAAGATGAATCTAGAGATATCCTTAATATAATAGGGTACCCAAACTAGGCCAACAATCGCCACAAACACAGTCATACCAAAACGAATATCCATATATCCGTCCATCTTATATGAATTACAAATATAAGAGATTGTTCCAGACATTGTAACGACGTAACAAGAAACAATAGCAAACATTAGCAACCAAGCTGCAGACATGATGATAAAATTGTTTAATCGCATTAATGAACTCGATATGATACTACGAAAGTTTTCCATGGGATTCCTTTCTATTAGCAACAGTCACATCATCTAATCTTCCAGTGGGCGAGCCGACCGATGTCGTTCGGGGTGAGTGCCAATTGCACGTGTCCATAATTTCATTAAAATTTTGAACCGTTTTGTAAGATCTGTGATTCGTGGTTAAAACCCAGTTTTCTTGACCATTACTATGTGCGGAGCGCTTCTCTGCAGAATCTGCATATGTTACTATCTCCGATTCCCAGGAAACCACATCGTCTAACCTAACATACGCATGATAGTAATTTCCACCCTTCACGTGTGTAAAGTTGATGAAATAGGCGCCGGCGTCGGGTTGAGTTTCTAGATTAAATTTCATCGTTCTTCCCCAATCATATGTTCTGGTGTTAGTATATAGGATTCAGATGGAGTTGTCAAGCTATTTTCTTCATGTACGGAGGGCTGCAGGCCTACAGCATCTGCAACTAATACAGAACTACTTTGAACCTTGTCACCGCCTAGAGCCCAGAGCATATCGATGTCCAAGTCTTCACAAACTTGCATTTCCGGAGTATTTTTATTTGTACGATCTCCACCATTTCCAAACAATGCCGGCTGCAGCCTTTTTAACGCCTCGCACACAGTGCCATCTGTATCATCTACAGTTGCAACTTCGTGTACTCCAATTATCGATTCAATGATTTCGCGGCGTTGATTCCATGGCATAAAGATATAACCCTTTTTCCTCATGAGCCAGTCGTCACTGTTGATAACAACAATCACATCTCCATACTCGGCCGCTGCACGAATCATTCTTACATGGCCAACATGTACCGGATCGAAACCGCCACTAACCACAATTGTTTTTTTACTCATTTATAACCTCTGCTTTATTATAAGATCAAACCAAGCATATGTCAAACTAAATTGTAAATTTTTTACCTTCGGGTTCCGCGTAAGACGGGGATTCTCTGTGAAGTACCACTGTTCTTAATCCATGGTACCTTTCAGGCAAGTCGATTCTTAGTTTTCCAGACAAATCTGTGTTTTCCCAGCAGTCGGCGTAGAGAGTGAGGCCCATATCTGAACTATTTTTTATATACCAGTCGGGTTCACTTCCGAACTCGGCCATGGCTTTAAGAATTATCTCTTTTTTTATTTTTTCTGTGATTTTCATATGCGGCCCCTTCTCATAATATAATAGTATTCGAAAAATTCAAATTACTTTTTATAGTTGAAGCAGCTCCCGGCATATGCATGATTATAAAGCGCTGTGACCTTGGTTCTTAACTCATTTTCCTTGTCTTTCCAAGTAGTAAGGTAAGCATCGTACTGCTCTTTCGAAATTTTGTTTTCTTCGTGGCGGAGGAGCGTTTCTTCGAATCCAAGCTGATAGGCTCGCCTAGTATTCTGAGTTTCTATGATTTGCTGAAATAATGCAAAGCACGTGTCTTTATCAAGTTTTGCTGTAGTTTCTTGGGCGCCCACACAAGTAACACGAAGAATGATCGCGAGGATCACACAAATAGTAAATAATAAGATTTTCTCTAGTTTGATCATAATGAAAAGTGAAGGGTGGCACACCCGGCAGGATTCGAACCTGCGACCAACGGTGTAGAAAACCGTTGCTCTATCCAGACTGAGCTACGGGTGCTTATATCTACGATATCCCAACTTTCTTGCAGTAGCTTCGTCGGCGAAACACTGTTCGGCCAACACCCTATCATAGTAGGGGCTCTCATGTGTGTGGTATATAAAACCATAGTTACCATCGTTCCCTTTAATCGGGAATGAATGATTGCAGTTCCCAGACAAAGTGGGGACAGCGCTGAAACTCAATTGATATATCACGCCATGCGCGCAACCGGTCGAAAACAGCATTGCTATTAATATTAGCTTAAGACTCTTCATTTACTTCTAAACTCTCGCTAGTGTGTCCCAAGACTATACCACCATTTTCTTTCGATTGCAAGAAATCAGAAAATAAAAATTCTAGCGTTCGGCCTAGGCTTTCAGATTCAGATAGCCTCTCTTCGACTTCTCCGTCTTCGTCCTGAAAAACCCACATATCTGCATTTTGGGTGGCCATCCAGCCATTCTCCACTCTTTCAATTTTAAAACTCATTTGTTTAACCTTTCATATTGTTTAACAGTTTCGTATAACATGATGTTCGCTGCTTGCGCAGTATTCAAACAAAATCCCACACCGGGCATTGGAATAAATATATTCTGACTTTTCTTTAGAATCTCCGGTGGAATTCCTGTTGTTTCGTTACCAACGACGATGCATATCTCTTTTTCATAGGAAAAATTGAAATTTTCAATGGAAACGGCGCTATTAGCCAGTTCCGCACAAATTAATTGCACATTTTCCTCTGTCATCCGCTCTAAGAATGCCGTTGGTGAACTGTGAGGTTCAATATCTACGTAGTCATACAGACTGCCGCTAGTGGCTTTCACAGCGCCTCTCAGGGGCATTCTGCCTATTACATGCAATTTTTTGGCGCCAAAGCAGGCTGCGGCGCGGATCAAGTACCCAATGTTGTCATCGAACATAAAATTGATGGCACAAAGAGATATCGGGTACGTCTTTGCATCGACTAGTTTTCCGTTATAACGCTCTCGTCTAGTCTCACTACGAATCATGCCACCATAATAGCGCTTAAATGACTAGTTGTCAAGATTTTCTTTTCTTGTTCTTCTTATTTTTAGTTGTTGTCAACTGAGAAGTTGGATCTATCCTTGTCTTTACGGCAAAGAAGGGATCTTTGCGCAAAGGTGTCATATAGTGCACTTTTACTTGCAGATCTTCCTCTTGGGCTAGTTCTTTCCTCTTTCGATCAGCTTCTTCGAATTCTGCGAAGCGCGCGGCGATGGTCCATGGGGGCCCATCAACGTGGGGTGTTGGCTCAGTTACTTCTTCCATCTGGTGGGACTTCCTTCATCTGTCAGCATGGTTGCTAAAAGTAGAATAACAATTAAAGATGCAGTTGTAAAGAAAATCTTACCTAGCATCATCCCTCTCTCTGAATTACCTTTTCCAATCTTCCAATGGCTTCTTCGATCACATCTTCAGATGGTCCGAAAGAAAAACGTATGTGATTGGCGAATCTAGACTTGTTGTCTCTTCTCTTTCCCGGGTTGACATCAAAATACTCTCCGGGTACCACAATTACCTTCTCTTTCAGGCACGCCTCAAGGAAGTTCTGGCCGGTGTTGATGGAAGATGGGAGGTTTGATATGTTACCCCATGCGTAAAACGCTCCTTCGGGCTCTCTTTCGAAAAAAACGCCAATATTCTGTAATCCATCGAGGAGCACTCTTCTCTTTTTCCGGAAGGTGTTTTGGATAGCTGCAGTTTCTACAGCTATCTTGTTATCTTCGAATAGTGGCAGGCACGCTCTTTGTAGAGGCCTTGCGGCGCCGCCATCCAAGTAACTGCCGGCACTATTAATGGAACTAATGATATTTTTGGGCCCAATCGCCCAAGCAACACGCCAGCCTGGATATCTCCAGTTTTTAGACATTCCATCAATTATGACGACTGGATCTGAATTGATATCTTCTACATAAGCCGCAGAACTCAATGTTTTATTTGTTTTTGCGCCTGAATATATGTAGCTACTATAAAACTCGTCCATGAGCATAACACAATCAAATTCCCTACCCAGCTCGATCCATTTGTTTAAAGAATCAGCTGATATTACTTTTCCTGTTGGATTGCAGGGATTCGAAACTAGCAGCGCGCCTAATCCCCTGCCGTGAATCTCTTTTTTAAGATCCTGTGTCGATATATTATATCCATTCTCTGGATCTAATAATATAGGGATTGTATTGAACGTCCTAAATGAAGCTAAGAGTTCTTCATAGGCAGTATAATCCGGGATGAAGTGGCCTAGGTTGATATTTCCTATCGATGCCACTACTCTTGTTAAAGCCGCGCGGCCGCCGGGGCAGACTGAGACGTTCTCATATGTGTATTTAGACTTTTTACCTTTTCTGTATAGTGCATTATACTGATCTGCAATTGCTTGGCGGAGGGGCTTTAAGCCACTTATTGGAGAATATTCATGATCCAATGGATCTATTTTAATCTCTTCGATCCTATCGACACCATTTACTAGTTTTCCTATTTCCGGTTGGCCTTGACCCAAGTTGCACCACTCCGGATGGCCGCGATAAAATCCTTCGGCCGTGGCTCTTTGTGTAACATAAATTACACCCGTTCTTGGTATTTTAGTGAATACATTTTTCATCTTTTATCCATCAGCTCCTCGATTAGTTCGCTATATCCCTGTACATTTTTTTTGTTTATCGGACTGAACCGCCAAAGGCGTTCTCTGTTCATCTCTGATATCTCTTCAAAATTCTCATTATGAGTCTCCAGAGCGTTCTGCAACTGCAAGGCGCCCTCAGTAACATCAAATTCATTATAAAAAGACCCATATTCTGCAAGCCTAGGGTTATTATGAACACATGGCCTATTTGTATACATTGCTTCTAACTGTAGGTAATTTAAGTGATTTTGCCACTGATGTGATATAATTACGTCCGCAAAACCTTTATGCATTACAAAGGGCGTGTGCCAACGGCCTTCGAAAGAAATCTTTCTTTTTTTATGTAATTCTAGTTTGCGAATAAAATCGATAAACGTTGGATTTCCTTTAAGTTTCTCAGCTCCAAATATATAAACGTCTTTGTCATAATCACCGGTCATATCGGCGTACTTTTCAGCAATTAATATAGGAATTGTACTAGTTTTCACCATATTGATGTTTGGTTCGAACGATGCAAATGTTTTGATATCTTGCCCTTGTTTGAAGAATGGATCATATTTTTTGTTCTTGCATGCTAAATCAAATATATCTGAATCCCAAACATATGGACATGTCTTAACTGGCATTTTCTCTAAAATTTCATATGCTGGAACTGCAAAATCGTAGTGAGGGCTAGTCCATATTTCGGACCTTCTGGTCTCATGCTTTGGAAGCAGATCGTCCTTGAATAACATATTTTCTGTGTGGATTAGGAGATTGTTTCCATACTGTACACCAACAACTATGCCACCCTTCTTAACATAACTGTCTGCTAATTTAGTTGTGAGGCCGTGGACAATCTCAATAATGAGATCATATTGATTTGCATTTTCTATTAGTAGAGGTTTGATCTTTGCGTCAAAGAGGCTCTTCCCGGCTATCTTACTACTCTGAGATACGCAATGTACGTTGTAACCAGCTAATTTTAAAAGCCTATATAGGTTCCAAACATTCTGTACGAGGCCGTTACTCCAGATGTTCTCATCATGACCCGATACAAGGCCAATTTTAAGCTTCTTTTTACGCAAGTGGGGCGCCCTCCACAGCTAACTAGTGTCGAGTTATGCAGCCCACAAATTATTTTAAATTTAAGCCTATATCAGACCAGCCGCTTTCAGCCCACTTCTCATGCATCAAATGGCCAACTTTATTATAATGAAGAAATCCCAAACCATGACCTAGTTCATGTTCTAAGACCATTGGATTGGGAGTAAATTTAAGATATATTCTGGTCCATACGATTTCACCAATTGGATCTAATACTGAGACATATGAAGTGCCCAGAGAGGTGTCTTTTTGTAATGTATTCTCATCTCCTATATCAATTGTTATATAACCTATAGGAGTAGCTTCATTACATATAATATCAGCTTCTTTATTCTTAAATATAATATTTTTATTAAGTTTGTGACCCCTTTTAGTCCACCAATCGATTGCGGCCTTTACACCTTCTAGGGTGATGGGAGCAGTACTGCAAACAACAATCTGAGGAATATCGATCCATTTACCAATTTTATATGGCTGAGAGTCTATTGCATGAATTCTAGAAAAGTTAGTAATTAAATTACCAGCTAATATAGTATTAGGTATTATTAATATTAATATTATATATAATAAGATCTTCTTCATAATATATTTCTATTTCTTACAACTGCTTCGCAAAACATCTTAACTTCATCATCAGAAAAAGAATTTCGGCAGTAGTTAGCCATCACAGCTACATAACGAATATTTCCTTTTATATAACCTTTATTGTTATCAATTCTATCTATAGATGCTCTCATTGCGGATCTATCATTTCGTTTCGATGAGTTATTTGGAAGGATGAGATCCCATCCGGTAAAAGGGCACTTACCTTCTTGACTTACCCATAACTCTTTGAGATAGGGTAAGTCAATATCGCTTTTACCTTTTTTATAATCTCTAGATTTTATACGTCTTAAAAAATATCTAAATTTAGAAAACTCATCTGCTTTTCGTTTATATCCATGAAGCCGAAGCTGGCTGTCGTCGCCAACATAGCGTCCTAAACTTTGAATATTGGCCTTACCAGAACAAGATCTAGAACAATAACTTGGCCGGCCAACCCTTTGACTTCTATTATATTCTTTTTTGTTTCTATCAAAATGCATCCCACATATAGGACAGGTTAATGTAATTTTGGACATATCCACCCTCCATAGTAAGTAGTCTATGAAAGGTGGAAACGCCTTTTAATATGGTGGAGGTGGACGGACTTGCACCGTCGTCCAGAAATATACATATTTTCAGGTCATTCACAAGCTTGGCCACAATGTGGCAATTGTTTTAGCTTTTTTTCAATCCGACAAAAACTAAAAAACAAACGTTTTATTTATTAGACTCTTCTTGGACACTTGGTATGAAGAGCAACCAAGGATTAAGCGGTTAAGGCTAGATCGTAATCTGCGTTATTGGCAGTTATTATAGTTCTGAATTAAGTTTTATGTGTTATATTCAGTAGTTGCACAGCTTGCACCATTCAATATTTTATACCCTGTCGATACCTAGTCACCCCCTTCTTTTAGTTATTAGCTTTAATTATAACACCAATTAGTATTGATATCAAGATAATTATCCACTATATCCTCTTCCTGAGACCCTGACATCACAAATCCTCTTTATTCTCAGTAAAATACTCATCAATTGTATAACGATAATATAACTTGTTATACCTTAAGACACTGATACCTAAGAACTTTGCAGCTTCAGACTTGGATTTCGTGGCAGAGGCCGCATATTTAAATGCTGCGTCCCGGGCTATTTCCGGAAGTTTACTCCAGAGAGGGATTCCATACATCTTGCCTTTGACTGCTTTTGATGCCAACTCTAACTTAAGTCCGACAATTTCCTCCAGAGTTAAGGAGTTCAGCATCACTTCGAATTCGTCTGAGGACTTTCTCTCTAGTCGTAACTTTCTAGAAATACTATGAGATTGGTTCTTGCCTCTTATCTTTTTTGACTTTTGAGCCATTGCTTAATTTCGTTGAGATCTAGGCTGATATCTTCTTCGGCCATGGGAGGTTCTTCCATCCCTGCCGCGTTGGCATCCTGCTCCCTTTCATATTCCGGAGTTGTAGGCTCGGCTATCTTAGCGTCCAGCTCCTTCTCAAAAATATCAAAATGCAACTTGAGGTTCGTTACTAGATAATCTTGAAATTCTTTTTTATCGGCAGTATTTCGAAGCTTTGAATAAACATTGACAATCTGCGAATCAATTTCATCGAACGCCTCAATGGCGAAATCGCGGCCGGTCTCATCCATACCTTCGATCCCGAAATTTGCAGCTTTTTCTATTTCCGGATCCGGGTCTTCTAATTTCTGTTTATCTACATCTCGGACTGCAAGAAAAGCTTCATCTTCTTCTGGCTCCGTTCCGATATCAACGCCGACTTCTTCGGTCACAGGAACTATAGGAGTTTTTCCGCCCCCATGCTGCTTCTCATCCTTAGAATCAACTACCGATAAGGCGTTTACTACACCATTGACAATATGGGCTCTGTATGACTCTCGCTGCTCTGGCGCAGTTGTTAGAGATTTATATCCGTCCTCTAGCTTGTCTATGATAGCCTTGAGAAGCGTTTCTAGCTTGTTGATTGCAGTCGAACGGTGTGGCGCTTCGTCTGGGTCGACTTGCTCCTGTTCGAAGAGGAAAGAGAACACAGAATCGATATCTGTTAATTTCTGCTCCGTTATTGTTCTGTTGATCAAGGTGCGAAGATGCTGCTCTTGAGCTTTTTGCTCGTTAATCGCCTGTATCTTGTTGGCTTTAACGATTCGAACTGCTCGGCGAATGTTTTCGCGAAGTTCAAGTTCTTTTATGAATGTTTCTCTTTCAATTGACATATAGTAAAATCCTCTATCTTATTAAATAGTCTAGAACATCATTAATAAATAGTTCTTTTAACTGCTTCTTTCTTTTTCTTGATGTCCCCATATGACCCATAGCACCAACTCCAGTAGACACGCTCATCTCTTCTAGCTCTTCGTCATGTTCAATAGAATGACCAACATCTGAGATTTCAAATGGGTTATCGGCCGCATTCGATGGAAATCCGGCACCTAGCACCTCATGGAATACAAAGCCAGCGCTTTTCAAAGAAGCTTCAGGCACGAAGTCCTTAAATCTCTCAAAATCACTGTTTTTAATAGCTTTTCTTAACACTGTGGCGCTTAGTTTCTGTCCCGTCTTGGCATCCATGTACTCTTCTGGAATCTGGATGATTAATGGTCTAACATCTAGATCTTCCCTAGAATCCTTAATTGAAGTCCCAACAGACGCATGTCCGGGATCAGCCGCACTTGAAGCAATAAAAACTGTTGTGTCTGGAGGTAGTTCCATCGATTTGTTATAAATTACTTGAAGGGGACTGTTTGTTATTATTGGTTGGCCATCTTTCCTAAGCATTTCGCGACCTTCGGCATCAAGCTTTGGTACTCCGGTTTCAGGAACAAACAAGATATCTACTTCATCACGCGAAAAACCTACGGCAACATCCTCATTTTTAAGGTAAAGGTCAAGTATACGTTTAGATTGATCTAATGTTATACCATCTCTTGAAGTTTCTCCTGTAACTATGTAAGGTTTTGAGTCTTTTGCTAGTTCAATGGCCTTCTTTATGAGATATACGTGCCCTTTGTGTGGAGGTTTGAAACCGCCCGGAATGAAAACAACAGAACTCTCACCAACCGGCGAATCGTCCTCTTCGGTTAAAGATTCGTTGCGCTTGAATGAAGACACGAGGCCACCCAATATGAAATTGCCAGTAATCTTAACCGGATTGGGCCCAAAAGTCTTATCGCGGAGCACAATGCCTTCATGATCCATGACAGAACCAAGTTCACTATCGAGAGGATCCAATACAGCTTGTCCGAGTAATCTGGTCGCGTGATAGAATATAGCCCCATCGATTGCCTTCTTATAGTCTCTTTCGGGATTCGCAAGAAGCTTTGCTACTGCCAAGGCGTTACTGGGATCTTCCGGAATAATACGTTGGTATATTTCTTTATGTACAGCTGCCACTACATTACCGTTACTCAGCTCCATGGTTTCTCGCTTTGGGTTAACAGCATGAGCTAGCCATTCTCCAAGAGATTTGGTGGTAACTTCTTCGTCTAATAATATTGAGACAGGAGATTCTAAAACTTCACTTAAGTTAATATCTGCCTTTAGTTTGTGTGTTGGCACACTTCCGAAAACCTTAAAGGGCAACTCTTGTTTCTGTAGTGTTGCGTTCATCTTTGCAATGAGGCTTTTCATAACACCCTCATCGTATGGAATTTCAGTTGCAGCATCTGTGGTCGTTGCGCGCTTTGTTATCGGATCAATCGGCCTAGGTAAGCCCGGCCGAACAGCTTTGCCTTTAATTTTGCTTGTTTTAGCATAAAACTGGCTTAAGTTATGAATTGCAATTGTGTTGACTGACTCTTCACCCTCTTCTTGATCTCCGTATTGTATGACATTTCCTTTTCCGGAAGCGGGTACGTATTCGGTATTTAAGTAAATTGATGGATCATCCATCATTCCAAGTGCTTCTAATTCTTTTTCAATGTTGGGAAGTGCCGCGTCAAAAACCGCAGCTACGGCAGGTATGGTTTCTATAAACCCATGTCCTTCTCTGAATCTTGTAGCTACATTCTTACTTGTTAGGCCGGCCACATCTGCATGATGGAGAGAGCCACGATCACCAGCGAATTGTTTTCCGAAGTCGCCATCGATTAGCTTAACGGGTATATTAGTACCATCAATTTTCAATGCAGCGGAGTTCTCTTTAAGCCACCGACTTGCGTCTTGAAAAAAGTTTAATAAGTCTTTTCCCGTTTTGACATTGGGTAGATCAAACGGATGCATCATGTGGGTCACGCCCATGATTAGTCTCCTTTTTGTTCTTCTAAGACGTTAACACGCTCTTCTAGGACGTTCACACGCTCCTGTAGCCGCTTTGTGTGGCGTTTTATCTCTCTTAGGTGGGTCTTAGCCACTTCAAGACGGCGGGAGTCTCTTTGAGTCCCTGGTTTTACATTATGGATAATTTCACCGAGAGCTAGGATATAACTCTGTATACCCGGCTCTTTGGTTTCATTCATTAAAAACCGTCTTGTAAGTGATGCGAAGTCCATTTTAAATTAAGACGTTTTTCTTGTTCTCTTTGCTGTACTTTTCGAAGTCGACTTTGCGGTAGTTGTTGCTTTCGAAGTAGTGGTTGCTTCTTCGGTTGCAGCAGTTGTTACAGTTGCTTTCGCAGTTTCAGTAACAGCAGCTACGGTAGCAGCATCTTCTACAGTCGCAGTCGCTGTTGCAACGGCGCCCGTAGTGGCGGCGGTTTCTGCGGTTTCTGTAGTAACAGTCTCTGTGGCTTCTGTAGTAGTTGAAGTCTCAGTAGTAGTATCTGCTGTGGTGGCAACTGTTTCTGTTGCAGCTGCAGTGACAACCTCTGTCGTCGCTGCTGCGGCAGCACGTTCGGCTTCTAGTCTTCTTCGTGCTCTAGCTAATTTCTTTTTCTTTGGCGATGCCATCTTACTTTTCCTCCGTGTTTTGTAATTTTTCAACAATCTTATCGACTAACTCATTAATGTTACTCTCTTCAAACCTCAGTCCGCGGACTTCGGGCCCGCGGCCCCGATGACGCCTAGGCGTTGGCCGGCCACCTTGGGCTGGCTCAGCCGGCGCTGCTGCTGGTTCGACCTCTGCACTAGCTCTTCTGAGTCTTGCCAAGGAATTGACTAGATCGTCTGCAGATACTCCATGATTTTGCAAAATATCCAATATTGCAGCTGCTTTATCCTCGTCGGAAAGGCCTTGAAGCTGTTTAGCAACCAATGCTTGTGCATTATCAGCCGCCGGAGTGTCCAGCGCGCGCTCTACACCCTGTGCGCTCTCTTCGACTTCAGCTTTCTCAAGCTCTTCGTTCTCGGTGGTAGTTTCGGCCTCTTTTTTGCCAATTCCCCACTTTTCTAGTAATAAACTGTTAATTTCGTTGTTTTTCCACTCTTTAAGCGACATTTGCTTTTCTCCTTCATCAAAATCAATTTTTATATTAATTTTTCCTACTTTAATTAGGTCTTCGAAGTCCCTAAAGATAATATTTCCTTCAGTATATGCTTCTAGCTCCATATCGCGCATATGGGGGTCCTTTTGAGCATATCCGGGGCCCATATCTCCACTCTTTGCGAATTCACCGCGACAATTCTGAGCATGGTGTACCAATTCGTGGGATAATGACCGTAAAATGTCCTTTGGGTGCCTATCGTCGACATATAATGCCAATGAATACCCTTCTGGGTCGTAATATGCTGTTTTTCCAAGCATTTTTTGTGCGTTCTCTACGTCAGATTCGAAGCTTATAGTTACGGGCTTATCGAATTTGAGTCTTTTTTGAGAATATGGAAAGAAATGGTCAACAACTTGCTCAATATGGTACAAATTAGCAGTAGAATTATTAATAATTTTATAGTTCATTCGAATTCCTCACTCTTTTCTTGGATCTTTCTGCTCTTTCGTAGCTTTCTGAGTGTTTATCGAACAAGAAGTCGGACATACCCTTTATACTCAGGCCTTTTGGCATCATCACGAACGGTAAAACCGAGTGAACCATTAGTAATAGGGAAGCTGCCAACATTCTCAGTGCCACAAACATAGCAAAACGGCCATGTTGGCGATAGGAAGACCCATTATCTCTTAAGTGATTGAAATCAAACATAACACGGTAATTAGTTTTTAATATTAGATAAGGCCATTGTTAAAAATTAGCAGCAGTACTAAGCCATACGTATGCCATGCAACAACACCGAGATAAACGATAACCAGCATTGCCGATAGACTGAAAATAAGTGTTTGCCTTTTCTCTTTTAGAAGATTCAAAGTGAAAATTCCTGTGAACGAGAGAGATAATTTTGCCATGGCGAAAGAATAGAAGGAATACTGCAAAAAGAAGTTCATGATGGGATTAGCCTCAGTAGCCAGCCCAGCTGCAACCCAATATATCGTTGCTATTAAATCTAAAAGTGCAAGTATTACTAATACTTTTAATAATATTTGAATATTTTTAATAGAATTTTTAAATTCACATATCAATTACTATCACCCCTCTATCAGAGGGCGTTTTCTTCTCCTCTTCCCTTATTTGCTCCATAGGCTGTTTGGGAATTGGGATTTGAATAGGAAGTCTCTTTTGTTCTTCCTCTTTCCTTTTCAGGTATTCGATTATAAAATCATACAGTCCATTCATGAAAGGGCCCTATACTAACTATTCGTTAATTGCTGAAACGAGCACTTCTAATGCAGATTCTGGCATCCATTCTGATTCTGCCGGCTGCTCCAAAACATGCCCTTCGCTCTTTTCGTCGTTAGTATATCCTATCCATACGACATGGAAGTAGTTAACTTTATTTTTTATTTTTCTTTCGATGGCTATTCCAACTTTTTCTGGAAGGCCCAAATAAGCAGAGGCGACATCTGTAACAACGTCCCCTATTTTAATCCTAGAAGGATATACTATTCTCCGTCGCGACATACACCATAGCCCTCCTAGGCTGTTAGTTTAACTATGGTCGCTTTTGTCTTCAGGAAATAAAATTATAGAAAGGAGAAAGGAGATAAAAATAATAACAAATACATAATGTTCAGAAACGAATGATTTCATTGGTTAAATTGATTTAATCAAAGAGGATGAATTATTTTTTGTTTTCTTCGCCAATGTGTGAAAGCTTACGCATTTCGGAGTCTTCTTTACCACCCGGCGCCTGTGCAACAACTCTCTTGTTCTGCGGCGGCTGAGCGCCGTGCTCTATGAGGGCGTTCAGCGCGTTTCCTAGGCCGTTGAACGCTTGCTGGACCATCTCGTATACATCATCGTATTCAGGGTTGTTCAAGAGGCGCACAGCGTCGTCTGTGGCTAATCTAGCATCGAAGACGGCATCGTATAAATCATCGGCCGGGATACGCTGATCTTCAAGCTCGCCGCTGGGAGACTGTCGGAGGGGAACAAAAGGAACATCATCTGCGCTCATAATTCCGCCATTAAACTCGTTGATTTGTTCTTTGACATCATTGCCAAACAATTCAACAGCTTCGTCGTTCGTGAGAACAACTTCAAGTTCTTCTTTAATTAATTGTAATAATCTTGATTTTGTAGTTTTCATTTTATTCTTCTCCGTGAGTTTGATGACTTAAGCTCTCTAATACTTCAACAATGGAATTTAAAGCTGAATCGAAACCTCTGTCGGTTGGGTCACTGTTTGCGGCCGTGATCCCTTCTAATATCTTACTAGCCTTGTCTAAATCACCACCCAGAGACTGTATGCTCGCCCCGAGTCGACGTTGGAGTGCCACTCTTACCGCTCTTCCGTTGGGGACCCTATCTTCGCCCGGGCGCCTTTCAAGATCAGCTCGTACGCGCTCTTGATCAGCTTCTACTATTTCTTCACCATTGCGATAAAACTCTCTATAGAAGAGTTCTTCTTTGACTATTTCTCTTAATTTCTTTATTGAAATTTTCATAACTTACTTCTCTTCATCCTCTTTGATGCCAAGCATGCTGATAGCAACCGCATATGCTTGGTCTTTTGGATATCCTTCTGATTCTAGTGTTTTGGCTTTAGCATGTACTCTTGCCGGCAGTTCCTTCCGCGCGGTTTCAGTGAGATCTAGGAATCTTTCTCTTAAAAGCTCTTCCTTGATAATCTCTTTAAGTCTTTGTTTAGTGAGTTTCATCCGATGTCTCCTCACTTCGCCTTCAGGGCGTCATGTATTGCGTTTCTAATAGCGGCGCCGTCGAGAAGGCCTCCTTGCCTAGTGTGATTGACCCAAGTTTTGACCGCATCGCGCAACTCGGTGTACGCGGTCTCCTGCTCTGTGCTCCAAGACATCACCGGCTCGTCGTCGGTGTCTTTGTTCTCTAAATCACTCGGATTGACATTTCCCAAAGCATCCATTCGGACCCCTGCCTCCGAAAGCTCTTCCTTGATCATCTCTTTTAGTCTTTGTTTGGTGATTTTCATTTTAATTCTCCTTCGATTCCACGAATCCATGTCTCTAACCCTACAAGGGTATTTTCCGGAGTGCTCTTATCTAATACAATTCGTTTTACTCCTGATATTATCTTCCCTTTTCGGATTCCTTGATCAACCTGTGCGGTAGTGGTTTTCTGACCCCAACCTTCCGAAATCTCTTCTTTCTTAACAGAAGCAAGATACCCCTGAACATCGCTGATGGCTTCGGCTTTTAGATCTGATTCTTCTAGCCTATCGAGGCGACCCATCATCGTATTATATTTATTCTCAAACTCTGAATGTTCTTCTATTAGTCTAATTAGCTTCTCCGCCTGCAGCGCGACCAGATACTCGGAGCGCCTATTGGGGTCGCGATCAGATTGACTCTGTATCTTGAACCATTTTGATCGAAGCTCAGACATGGCTTCTTGTACGACTAATGTACTAGCAAGTTCTTCCTTGATAATTTCTTTCAGCTCTTGTTTGGTGATTTTCATTTTTTTTCTACAAGGTCCCTGCGACAATAAGGCCGGCAATAAAGCCAGATAGGCCAGTTGCAACTAGTACAACATAAGCTTCTCTAGGCTGCTGCAATAAGACTAGTCGTCTTGCTAAGTCTAGTGCGTCTTTTAGTAATTCTTTCATGATATATGTTCCTTTATTTTTGTGTCAGTTCTTGACTAATAAGTGATAATAACGCCGCTGTCGTTATTTTCGCCTCTTTAGCTACGCTCTCAATGTCGCTGCGCATACGTGAGGCCAAAGCTTCAATACCAGCTATAGCGGTTCCCTCTTCTTCTAATTTTTGTCTTTCTAATCTTCTTTGCTTAATTTGGTTTGATAAGCCTTCTTTTTTCCCGTCATCATATGTAATACTATCATAGCTTACATAATGTTCTTTTCCATCTTCATCATATACTGGAATAGTGGGAGCGGATTTGGAACCGCGATGAGGAACCTTAACTTTGCCAAGATCAACATGCGTCCCGTATAAAGAACGAAGCAGCTTAGTCTCTTCTAGTTCCTCTAAAATAATACTTTTTAGTTGTGCGTGCGAAATACTAATTTTGTTCTCTGCACGAAGTTCGTCTTCGTCGGACAGTAAATCCTTATATTGAATGACGAAACTTTCATCGCCATAGTGGTTTCGAAGATATTCCAAATATTCTTCCGGAGAATGTCCCTCGGCCGCGGCCTCGTCTGCCATTTTTCTTTGCGCTATTTCAGACGAGACAATCGACGCTGCAAGAGCTTCAAGTTCCGCCTCTTGTTCGGCGGTCATAAACCCCTCTTCGTTCGTTGTCGGCCTAGGATCGTGAACTGGTTCAATATACCCGAGTTCGTTCAATGCATTGCAAGTTTTGCTGATTACAACTTTCATAATATTAGCCTCTAAAATTAGATAACACTATAATTAGTGTTTTTCTAATCAAAACTTAAGAAAAATTACCTATTTGCGTCAATTATTTTACCAATGACCAATCTAAAAACCAGAAAAGCTAATTTTCTTTCATAATCCAGCTAGTTGGGACAGTATCTAATAACCGCCTTTCGTGCAAACCACAATAGTAAGATACGTTAATCGTCTGCTTTTCTTCGTTTCTTGAGATAATATCAACAATTATTGGATAATCCCAATCAGGAATCTTGATATACGCTTGGTTTTCTAGTAACTTCATGCGGGTATATCATCTGGTGTTGAAAGTATGTATCCTTCTGGGTTTAATTCTTTTGGACTCTTTCCTTGATCGATCAAGCTCAGCCACTTTTCCCACAATTCTGGACTCTTTTCCTTCAGTTTATTTCTGCTTATGATAATGGGTATTTTCACGTTCAAGATTCTCCCGGCCATTACGCGATGGTGGCCATCTCCATGGCCAAACATCCCATCGGCAAAAACTGTAACCTCAACGGGCTCCTCAACATTAACCGACTGTGCCCACTTTACCTTCTCTTCTTCTGAGAGTTTTGCAAAATCTCTCCATCGCTGTTCTGTTCTATACTCACCCATATGCGAGAACATAAACTTAGCAGGAAACATCATTTCTTCACCAGATGCTCTCCACTCTTCTTCACTAATAAGTTTCCGCCATTGTTCAAGTAGGAGTTTCATATTATAATTAGTTGCCTACAGTGCTCGTCATCAAGTCTTTTACATTATCGATATTAAAGCCCTTTTTCGTTCTAAATATAAACTCATATATCATACCAGTTAGATGATGCGGCTTTGTAAAACACTGCGTCAAACCATTGGCGGTAATCGGCCCTTCTGTCGTGAAGGAGGCCCAGCCTTTTTCTTTCCATTCTTTCATGGTTGCAGCGACATTATCAACTTGATAAGCAACATGATGTATGCCGTTCCCATTTTCGCACACCCATCGATCAACTATAGATCCAGGCGAACCTTGGGAAACAAATATCTCTGGTGGCATATGATACTCTCCATCATTAGTCAATGTAGTCCACTGATTGAAATCTTCTATGTTGCTTATCTTCTCTGATGGTGTTAATGCGTAACATTGCGCGCATGTGTCATCTTCAAATTTAATCTCAAACTCATCAGCTATTTTATATCCCAATGATTCAATAAAGAACTGCGCTGCAGCATCCCTGTCAGTAACTCTGTATGCAATGTGGTCGACTCTCATAAAGAACTAATTCCTAGTAAATGGTTTCTTCTAAGCTTAAGATATCCCCGCGGACGACTTTCTTGATTCGAATATCCTCTATTTCTGGATGTTCATCGCGGATTCGTTTTACGTCTTCAAGGTTTTTATCTGAATCATCAAAAAAGTGTATACTTTCTATGGATGTCATTCCCGATTCGTCAGTGTGCCGGCTGATAATATTGTTTATCTCATCGCGCTTAGAGGCTCCGTTTAAGCCAATAATGCCTTCGAAGGCTTCCGGTTCTAGGCCTACGGTTCTAAGATATTTTCTAATGGACTCTTCAGCTTCGGGGCCCCTGGCTGTGATAATATATATTTCGCGTTCCGGGTTCTCTTTATTAGCATTGATAACATCAGAGATAATCTTTGTGATCATTTTGTTCTCTTCTGGATCGATGACTTTGGAATAATCTGTGAAGTCAAAAACATAGCCATCAGCTTCTAGCTCTTCCATGGACTTTCTAGGGCCGCGGCTTCGTTCTGAATGCTTCGCGATAAAATCATCCCAGCTCTTCTGACTTGGAAACGATTTCGACTTGCCATTCGGGAGAGTGACCCTGACTTGCGAATCCGTGTAAGCAATCGTTTCGTCGAAATCAAAGATACGCAGTTTTTTGATGGGTTGAGATTCTTCTGCCAAATACTTCCGCCAGTTTTCAAGTAGGAGTTTCATTTACCAGCTCTCCTTATTAGTGATGGCATCTTTTATATTGCCGGCAAAAACCCATTGGCCCATATCATATTCCCACTCTTCGGGATTTGATCCACGGTCTGTTCTTAGATCGCCAATAAGCATTTTTGTATCCAGTGTTAGAATTACAGATTCTTCGCTTCCATCGGCAATCGATTGTTTTTCGGCATACTCGGCAGACTTATCATCGGTATCGGCAAGATAGAATTCTTTTACCTGAAATCTATTTTCTTTCATTCTATTGTATTGCTTGATGCTGGTACCATGATATAAATATTCAGGCAACTCTCGCTGATTGTTAGTCCACGGGCCTTTGTGTCCTGTTTTTATACATTTGAGTATCGTTTCTTCTGCGGTATATTCTTCGTGTGGCTCTGGTTGATATATATCATAATACACTGCCTTAGGAGTACCATTTGGCCTTGTGTGTTTGGTTTGGTCATCAAACACCATGTTTCCTTTCTCCACCCAAGCGTGAAGGACGCTTTCGCCACTGAACTTGTCAGTGATTCTACCATGTACAACCTTGAACTTGGACAAGTCGGCAAATTCAGACTTTGATGATTTGTTGGACATCTCAACAGCAAACGGATAACATTGCCCCAAAGCAATTGTCTCTTGCTCTTTCAAATACTCTCGCCAGTTTTCAAGTAGGAGTTTCATTCGACTGATTTCCCAAATGTTTCGCGAATATATTTTAAAACTGATATTATTTCTTTTTCGCTCAATTTATTTTTCCACCTAGGCATCTGACCCATGGTCCCGCGGAAGCCGTCTCTAATACTATTAAGCAATTCTTCATCTGATTTGGACATTCGCTCTTTATCATTAACGAAATCGGCCGCATATCCTCGATTTCCTTTTCCATCAGTTCCATGGCATGATACACAATACATCTGATACACGGACTCGCCACTGTTAGTATTAGTGGACGGCCCGCATGCCACGCCGGCAAGGAATAAAACTACCAGAATGGCTTGGATATGTTTAGCTAATCTCATGAGTAGTAATCCCGTTTACTATAAATAGTAATAAAATTACTAATGTATCACTTCAAAATTAGACCAAGCGTTTAAATTTATAGAGAAAACATCTTGACGGGATCCATCGAACCAGACGCGCCTTAGCGTATAAGATCCTCCGTCACCATCCATGTCTTCACTGTATATCCACACTGCTTCTTCGTCCCAGGCCTCGATGTGTTCTACACGTTTTGTGTTCGGAAGCTCATATATCGATGGGTTTATCTCACCAGACTCCAATATATAAAGCTTCCCCCCTGGTTTCGAAAAATAAAGATTCCCCCCATCGTCCATCCCAGCCGCAGTAACGTCTGTAAGACTTAATCCACAGATCATATTAATCTGTTCTCCGTTCATCGGATGGATTTTCCACAAGCAGCCGGTGATACTCTCAAGTGCTCCAAATCCACTAAAGTTGGGAATCTCTACCATCCCCCGCCAACTACCAATTCGTGACGAAATCAATGTTCCCGATCCGGGATGAAAGTATTCTAGCTTCTCTGAATCTCCCATTAAAACCAAAGAGCCGTTGATAAATTCGGCTTTGTTGGGGTTGGAATATGTATGTAGGATCCCGCCACCGTCACCTGTCGTTGACGAAATCAAAACAGGATTCGATTCTCCAAACACCTCCTTCAAGACAATAACTTTTTCTGTTGCTTCATCATATGTAATATCAATTGCACTAGGGGACTCGAAAGAGTTAATAATATTCGCCTGTTCATCGATAACGTGCACAAGCTCGGCCTGATCAACAATTAGAAATCTATGCGATCCTATAGGTGGCGGGTCGAAGGTTTCCGGAGCTGTGTCGACTGTGGGTTCTTCTTCCTCGCCAATTGGAGAAAGTTGATATTCAGAACAACCTATGGCAAATAAAAGAATGAAAGACAGTTTAAGCCTGAGCATGTTCATACCCCTACAACGATAACAACCATTCGATTGAGTAGATAACTTCTTCCGGGCTGTATCCTCTGTCGACATCGCGAATTACCATATTGCGATCAATATAGAAGAACGTTGGCCAACCAGCCAATTCCCAGTCGCCCCCGCTGCTAACGAGCATGCTCCGATCACTCGCAAGCACAGGAGATGTGGTATTTCCATAGTTGACTACCCACTCCTGAATATCGTCTGCCGAAGGCGGCACTCCATGGCGATTTTCGATCAAGACTGTTACATAAATCAGATCGTCTGCCGCGTATAAATCTTGCACTTCTTGTGCATGTGCGCCGGCACTGTTGCAAGGGCCACACCACATGGTGGAAAGATCCACTACAATCAAAGAGCCGTAGTTGGCATATAAGTCAAACTCATCGCCGTTGTGATCGACCGCAATAATATTGCACGGATGGTCTCCCTCTTTAGAACCGCATGTTTCCCAATTGACGGCTGGATCATAGGCCGGCTGCATATCTACAATTGGTGTCGAATCGTTGTCGTCATCATCATCAATAGTGACATCTAGATCTGTGACACAAGCAACTATTGAGAGAAGAGACAATAAAAATAATGTATTCTTCATAATATACTCCCTATAATAACTAGGGAGCACAATGGTTAAAATATATTTTAATGAAAGGTCGAGCTGTCGTCGTTATTGAAGTACTGGAATACTGTATTTAGGCGTAGTAAGAGGCTGTTATCTTTAGTATCAACGTAAACAGAGACATACTCCCCTTCGCTTATACTATTAAAATCCTCTTCGAAGAGCCTCACTTCGCCGCCGGCCTGCTTAACCAACACTGTGCAGAGGGTAGTAAGGTAATCTGCGTTACTAATATTGTCTTTAGCTTGGTTGATCGGTCCAGACATTTCATCCGTGTCGCTCATCGTATCCAGTATGACCTTTGCTTCACGGCTTAATTCTAGAAGTATCTTTGATTGCTTCTTTCTGTATCGGTAGCCAGTTACTAACAATATAACGGACGATATTAAAAACAGAGTAGAGAGTATGATTGAGGGAAGGACCATGTTATAATTATCAAGAGAAAGAAGAACCGCACCCACAAGTTGTAGTTGCTTTGCTATTATTAAAAACAAATCCTTCTTTAAGGCCTGTTTTTACAAAATCTATAGTGGTGCTAACTAAGATACCGGCAGATACCGGATCAACATATACACGGACGGCCTCTAATTCTATAATGATGTCATCGTCGTCACATGCTGTATCAATATCCATAGTATAAGTCATTCCGCTGCACCCTCCACCGACAATAGCAACTCGTATATGTTCTTCCAATTCTAAAACTTTGTTAAGCTGTTTTATCGCATTTTGTGTAAAGGTTAACATAGCTTTATTTCAAGTAAGGTTTCCAAGTCTCATTAACTATGTGACTAAATTTAACTGTCATTCGAAGGGACTCCCTCATCGTTGGTCGCTTGGGTGTACGAAAGAGTTTAAAGCCAGCCTCCTTCGGCGTATGGGCGCCCTTCCTCTGATTACACGGTAAGCATGCTGACACCATATTCTTCCATTCTTTCTTACCATTCCGAGATTTTGGCATTACATGGTCAAGAGTTAAATCTTTAGCCGCAAAGAATTTATAACAATATTGACATCGATACTCATCGCGAATAAGGACGTTCTTTCTAATGCACGATATATCAGAACCTGCCACCCAGTATTTGATATACTTCTTCAATACAACGACTGCTGGAATTTGGAATGTTTCTTTTTGAGATCTAACAACATCATCATAAGCCTCTAAAACGAAGGCCTTGCCCATCAACGTTAATACTAGGCCCTCCTCCCACGAGACTATCCCTATAGGGTTAAATGCGGAGTCTAATTTTAGAGTTTGCAAATTTGACATGCTATACTAGAGTAGTATATTTTAATGCATAAGGCAAGAAATTTAAAAAAATTACTTCTTAATTTCTTTCATTAGTTTCTTGATATCTAGCCCAGCACAATCGATTTTTTGTGGATATAGATGATAGTGGCTGATGAATCCTTCGAATTCGTTAGCTGCAGCTTGATCAGACACCGCCCAAAGCGTCTCCCCTGCACTGTCGACTGGGCATGCATATGGAATATCGAATTTGTTATGGATGGCCTCCCAAAGAGCTTTGAGCGCTTCAATCTGTACGGGATAAAAATCAGTGAAATCTGGTAGAATTTGGCCGTGGATCTCTTGTTCGGAAATGATCGGCCGTTCGCCAAAGCCATTTCTCTCATACCATGGCTGGTATTTTGGATAATATGCATTTGATATCTCTACGCCCAAGCAGTTGTGGTTCCATTTGTTACCGCCGGCGTGCCATGCTGCATGCTGAGTGTCCAAGAGTTGGTATATTGTACCATCATTATCAATGCAGAAGTGAATTGAGATTCCTCTTTGTTGTAATACACGCGCGCACGAGGCAGAATTCAAACAGACATCCCAATGGTTAACAAAGAACTTAGGCTCTCTTTCAGGTTTTCCGGCATAATCGTAGTATTGTTTGCGACCTCCTGTGGGATAACAAGACAACCCGTCCTCCTCAGACCATAATTTTACTTTGTCCCACTTAATCTCGTAAAATGAGCCATTGTGCACTAAGTGGTTGATTTTATTATCATTTTTTGCCTCTGAGGGTCCGTAGGAGTCTATCCGCGACTCTCTAGATGTCCAGATACGCCTGAAAGTAGTGGGCCCAACAAGTCCATCGGATTGCAAACCGTGCTCTCCCTGGAACACTTTAACAGCTTCGATTAGCTCTTCGTCGTTTTCTTCGGCACCAAACCAGCTGGGCTTCCAACCTAACTTTTCTGCGGAGGCTTCATTGTAAAATATTTTGTCCATAATTTCCTCACTAGTGGATATATTCTCAGCTGCCTCTTCTTTTGTGGGAAAGGCCTTCTTGAAATCTTCAACAACCTTCTCTGGCTTTGGGCCTTCGATACGTGAAGGGTCTTTAATAAAAAGATTCTTAAGAAACTCTAGAATCAATTTTAGAAGGTTCATAACAATTCATTGATCACTTCATCGATGACATCATCTAGGCTTTCATCGATATCAAATATACCGGTATTTAATTTATTAAGCAGCATCTCATACTGTTTCTTATAAAAAGCTAACTTCTCCGGATCAATAGTGGGGTCTTCTTGCCAGCCATTTGGAAGATTATAAGTTTGCCGTACGGCATCATCGGCTTCATGTTCATTTCGGCCCCCATGTTCGCTGGCCGCAAAAGCTCTCTTTGTATCATCTATATGCCGTCCCGCATCGAATCCTTCATCGATATCAAACTCACCGGCCGCAAACCTCTTCTTAACCGGATCTACTTTAGAACGTTCGAATGTTTCTATGAAAGCGTCAAGAAGATCAGGGTTTGTGACAAAACTTTGTACTGGCCATCGTTCTCCCTCCGCCTCATCAATTCCGGCCCGGGCCTGCAATTGTCTGTACGCATCGGGATCATTGATTATGTGATTCGCGAGATTAATAAAATCCGTTCCGCCGCGGGCAAATTGATTATATACGTCGACTATATTGTGTTGTAATTGCAAGTGATCGCCTAATTTCGAAATCTCTTCTTCATCGGCCACAAGCTCAGACTTGATAGTATCAAAGCTGGACTCATCACCGGACATACTGGCATATGCTCTTTCGGCGTTCTCCCAGCGCGCTGTTTTATATAAATATATCTCTTGTGGTGTGGTGTTAACTTTTGCTTTTCCATGTTTATCATAGATCAGCTCGCGCGCAACGTTCAATCTCCCCTTTGCAAAAGCTTCCCCAACTGATTCACGAACACTAAGCTGGTCGGCTGCAATTAACCGGTACCGATCACCCTTACTTCCCTTTGCAAAGAAAACGTTTATAAGCTGCTTACCATTTCGAAATTGTTTTTTTGGTAAAGAGCCCAAGTTTTCAACATCTGTACGATCCATATCTTTAGGAGATATGCTGGCCGGCCCATGTGACTTAATACTCGGTTCGGGCCCTTTTGCTCCGGGCCGTAGGTGCGCGTACCCCGCGTCGACAGCCGGTGAATTGTACCGTGTGGATCCTTGGTCGGGCCGAAGATCTTTATCCCAGACAGCTTCAGTTAGCCTTTGAATTTCGCTTCGCAAAAATTTTATTGTTTTATTATCCACATCTTAATTAGATTTAAAATTAAGTTAGGGCGGATTTAATCGTCGCAATCACTAGTAGGCATCTTTTCGAAGGAATCCAAAAATTTTTCCCGCTCTTTCACCCATTTGTCCTCGACATTAATGTGCCAAACTACCTTTTTACCAGCTTTATCTTTCGCTTCGAAGTGGAGCACACCATGGCGCTCATCTAGTGACACCATATTGTCATGGCCATAGAAGGAATTCAGCCTTTGTAGGAATTCTTTTAGTAAATCCATGGAGTCTATAATCATGTTACTCATGTAATATATATACCATTAAACGCCAATTAGCGTACAGTGGCCAATTAATATACAAAAACGGCTAGCTGCAGCGTCATAGCCGGCGCCTACTCGCAAACGCGACAACATACCCGGGCTCTATCCGACATATGTGCTGCTAGCATGCACGAAGCGTCGTATGCTAACTGCAGGAGGCCGGCAAGGCTATATGGAGCGTGTGGCGATGATAGTGGCCTAAGGGCGCAGCTATCTTTTTGGTCGGATATATTTGGGGAGGCCTTTTTTGGGGGTAAGGGATTTACGCATGCTCCTGGCTGCGCGGATTCTTTTATTAGACTCTACTCTGGCTTTATATCTAAGTTCTAAGCGTCTCAAGCGTTTCTCTACCCCATCGCTGTCGTGTTCCTTGCGCGCCTGGAGTCTTTTATGGCCCTTCCATGCAAAATATACTAGTAGACCCCCCGGGATTATGATTGCCAGTGTTAATATCATTGCTTGGCCGAAGCTAGTTGGCATTAGACTCTCCGTTATGCGGCTTATAAGTTATTGTATCCTCTACAATTTAATTAGTATACTCTCTATTTTTTATTGGCGGATTTTTTAGCGCTGAGTATTATCTTTAACCTCTTTTGCTGTGTTGGTTAGCGCTAGGTACATGCATGCTTTTATTATATACTTCATCCTCGATATGATTAGCTGAATTAGCCGGCCTACATTATGAGGTGGTACTTAATATCTCAGATTTTTGTCGCGATATCGTTAACGTCCATGGCGCAACCCACATGCACCCTACATGCATTGGGGATAAGATCCCGGGATAGGGGGAGGGGGGGTACCTGTCATGTTATATGTATTATACATTCTTTTTATTAATGCTCTCGGCGATGTTCTAGTCTCTGCTGTGAGTTAATCTGAAGATCACAAAGCTCATGAACTCACGGATTGCATAGCTCACAAGATCACGGCTCACAGCTCACAAGGCCGGAGGTAATATAGTGGAGAGTACGCATGCAGCTGCGCAGATAGCTATGAATTCATACATTGTTATAGTGCTTGTAGAATAGTCCATATGCATTGCTGAGTAATTAAGCAGCTAACCCAGAAGGTACGCTCTGACTCTCGTATAAATCGTGGAAGCAATTGCATGATAACGTATATAGTTTATAAATGTTATTTTGCCCACCCTGTAACATCTTTATAACAACTTTCCCAACAACCTCAGACTGACGGGCAACTAGAAAACCCGGTTAGCGTCGTGTTGGTTGCTACACCTAGCCATGTAACTAGTTTATTAATATCAATTCACTCTGCGCAAAGTATAATGTTCGGCCTAGGCGTTGTATGTGTACGTACGCTGCCCACTCATACATCTCTTTGTGTACTGACACAATGATACCGCACTCGTCGCCAATATCCTCGTTGGAGAAGTAGAAGCTATCGCTGAGACTCACAAGCTGACCGACGGCAAAGGGCGCGGTTTCCTGCGCGATACTGCCTGATTTCGCTGAGATTTGACTGTGAGTTTTTATCTCCATTAAGTAGAACCTTTATTAAGTGGTTGAATTCATTATACTTTTTTTTAATGCTATTTCCGCTCTCTGCGTGATTATTGGCCAATATTGGGGCTAATTACTCACATCGCTGCTTAGAATACTCACAAACTCATGATATATACTCACAATACCTGCTCACAAACTCACAGCTTGACATTGGTGTTGTGGGGGTGTACTAAGTCGCTGTCATTCAGCAGGCCATCAGCGCAGACGCTATAAAGCATATATTAATAAATAACTAACATATAATGCCGTAAGCTAGCAACTATACACCACTTATATCATTCTCTATATCTGGCAATTGCTGGTTGCTAGTGTCTATGCAAGGTTCGCAGGGGCAGGTTTCTGGATGAGGGTTAGGCTCAATGGTTTTTAAATCAAACTCAGACCAACCGTATTCTGGTTCTTCTTTGTCTTGCCATTGTATTACGTAGCGTCTCACCTTATAGCACTTTGTTACTACACCTATTTTATTTTCGTACCTTGCAAACTTACCTACAGATCCTGAGAATCTAGCTTTTATTAAGTCTCCCGGTTTTAAGTCTCTTGTTGTCATTGGTTTTATCTTTTTATTCTTCTTCGCTCTCGTTAGTTTTGTTCATAGTCTCATGAAGGAATTTAACGTGGATGAGTTTTTCTTCTCTCACTCCATAAAGGAACGTTAGGTTCTCGCTCTCAACGTCGCCTAGTCGTATGGCGTATGGGCCAGCTGCCTCGTCTTCCTCAACGGGGTTGATATCGTGGACAGTGCAGGTACCCCAGCTAATATAGTCTAGGTGTACTACCTCGTCTCCTATTTCGAAAAAATACATGTTAACTCTCCTTCTCTAACTACTTTCCAAACTAACTTAACTCTCTCCTTCTCCTAGTTTAATTAAATATTCTTCGTCCCATGCCATGCGCTCAATTCCGCCATGATGTACAGTCACCACTCGCGGGGCGTTGCGCCAAGTACCATGGTGCGGGACAACTGCGATGACAATCCCGGGGAGATTCGCAAAGAATTCCTCTGGACTGTTTAATTCTCTTCCCCTGTCGTTGACCTCTACAAGATCTCCAACGTTAAACCTCACGCGTTCGAAGCTAGGAGCCTCAAGCGCAGCTGCATTAGGAGTCTTTTGTTTAGAGCTATCGGCCATGTTTATGACGCTGCCGTGAAGTAGACTAGGTACTCGTCAGTTGTGATACGGTAATTCCATGCTGATTTAGTCTCGCCGGACATAAGACGTACAGTGATAAACTGAGACTCGCGAATCAAGCGGGTGTTCCGCGTCACTTCCCCGTGCTCCTCGACCCCTACAACAACTCCCATGCCACCAGCTGCGGGTCCCATTATCTTGACCAGCTGGCCAACGTGAAACTGCTCAACAGCCACGTTCTCACCCTCGCGGATGCGTGGGCGCTTGGTAGGGCGCGCTGGGGCACGTGTAGCTTTCGTCTTCTTGCGCGGTGTCCTCAGGCTAGCGCTAGCTCCCTTCGGTGCCTTAGCAGCTGCTGGCTTGTTGCTAGCCTTCTTCTTGCGGCTCCAGCCGTTGTTGGCCCAGCACGCATTCGCGCAAACAACTTTTCCAGACTTTGCCTTGAACTTCTTTGCTCCGCACTTGCAGGCCGATGCACCCTCGGCTCCGACCTCGATGGCAATCAACGCAGAGGCAAAGCGAGTGGAGCCCTTAAAGGTGCTCCCGGTCGCAATCGTGCGCCACTGACTCTGGTTGTTGATGAACACTGCCTTAAACTGCGCGTGCTTGCCAGCAATCGCCTTCCCGGTGCTCTTGTCAACCCCGGCATTGAAGACGATGCGGACGTTCCGAATGGACGAGTGAAACTTGCTAGCCACAAGCTCATCCGCCTTGTTGTTGTGTACTTTGAAGCCGTTTGCGGTGAGTGCTTTGCGAATCGCTAGTGTCATGGTGCAGATCTCCCGGGCTTCATTGCCCACTTACTCTTTAATTATACCTGTGAAACGAGGCAAAGTCAATGGCTATAACTTTATTCTCAAATAAAAGTTATCGGCCCTCTGGGATCTTGATTCCAATCACGCGTTCAGTCGTCTTGAAGTAGGGTCGCTGGGCATGTCGTTCGCTGGTCATCCACATACGCTGGCAATTGCTAGCGATAGGCTTAGGAGCCTCCATGTCGGTCAAAACAATGTGTCCGTCGAACTTGCCAGCGTTGACAAACTTTGTCGGCGCGTTGAAGTCGGTGCCACCGTAAAGCACTCGTTCTCGCTTGCGGGTTTCGCCCTTCTTCCAGACGTAGACCTTCGACTCATCAACGCGAGTGTCGAACGGTACGACCGTGAAGGTCGCGACATTGGCTAGCTTGTTCAGTTCCGAGAAGAACGCTGCTAGCATCTTGTCACTTACCGACCCAGACTGATCGACGCTGATAGCGATGTTGGCCTGTCGAAGCACCTTAGAACCCGGGTGCTGGTAGGGGTAGCGTTTGTTCAGCCGGCGCACAGTAGAACGCTTGTTGGCGCGCTGAGAGGTCTTGATGAAGTAGCGGAGGACCTTCTTCCAGTCGACCGTTGAGCGGATGGAATCTAGGATCTGCTTGCGTACGCTGCTAGAGACGGTACCCCAGCCGCGCGATGCGCTAGCCTCCTCGGCAGCATCCTTGATGTATTCTTTAATTCGTTCCTTAGCAATCTGCTTTGCTTCGTCGCTACCCTCGGCCCAGCCGCCGTGATCATCAAACTGCTGGTCCTCCCAGGATCCGTTACCTTGGCCTTGGCCCTGACCTTCGCCTTCGCCTTCGCCCTGACCTTGGCCTCCGCCTTCGCCTTCGCAGTCGTCGCCGGGGTTGTTGCCCTGCTGGCCTTCGCCTTCGTTCTCTTCCTGCTCTTTCTGCATATCCTTCAGGGCTTTAAGGTACCACTCGGCAGACTGGCCCGCCGGAAGATTCTTGAAGGGTCCTTCGCCGGGCATGCAGCATGCTTCGGGCAGCTGTCCCTGCAAGTGGGAGTTGATAGCCAAGTCTGTCGCGATGTTCCAGATTTTCGTCATCTTCTTTTCTGGAAGTCGACCCGTAACATGTTCGAAAACAAGGTGGTAGAACTCATGCTTGAGTACTCCGGCTCGCTGAACATCAGTAAGGCCGGCGAAAAACTGAGTGTTGTAAGCCATTTCCAGCTTACCTTCTTCGGTCACTCGGACACCAGCCGTCGGCACGGCATCGGAGGCTACCTTGTCGACGCGTCGGCTGAGTGCAGCAAAAAAGGGCTCATCGCGCAGTAGTCGCGCAACGTGCATGTTAAGGTCAAAAGTTTTGGATTCGTCAGTCATTAAGTAACTCCCTACTCTCTTATTATGCCTGAGTTTCAGCCGAATTGCAAGCATAATAACTAGTTATTCAAATAAGATATAGGACTCTAAGTTGTTGTAATTGCTATGTTTTGTTCTGAAGTAACGTGTAACTAGTTGTTTTTATTCATCTTCTGGCGGCGGGGTGATTGACTGCGCTAGCGCATTGGCCAACCGAATTCCACCGACGATTTGGTGTAGGTGGATCCACTCCGACAGGCCAAACTCACTAGTGCTGTAGGACTCCCACAGCGTACGTACTTCGCCCCAATCGGAGGACTCGATTGCCCGGTCCAGATCGATGATTACTTCTTCTATGTTCTTTTCTTTCATATTTACCTCTCGGCCCCCGGCCGAAGCCGGGGACCCCTGCACTGTGATTAGCTGGAAGCTTCGTCGCCTCCAGTGAGGATGTCAACGATGTACTGAGACACTGACTGGTCGCCAACGCGCGCCTTGTGCAGAGCAATCGTGTTCTCCGTCGCCCCTTGGCCCAGTGCGCTCCAAAGCTTCATTGCTGCCTCAGAGGGCAGGCTAACGAAGTATCGCGCAAGATTGTTGATACGGTTCTCGTCCAAGCTGTTAGTGAAGATGTCTGCACCAGTGAACTTTTCAATCATCGCGCAGTGGTCGTTGATTCCCCACTCGGCAGTCTTTTCAATCATGCCGTCGACCAGAATATTCTCGACGGTCAGCTGACGGTCGTAGTTTGCAACAAAGTCGTTGAACGAAACAGCAGCTTCGAAGCCGACGATGCTAGCAGCAATCGGGAACAACGCTGCGGTCGTTTCGTTGGCAGTCAGCAGACCAGCAGTGGTCAAAACATCGTTGAGACGCTGCCAGGATCGGCGGGAAGGATAAACCTTGTTGGGCTCAAACTCTCCACCATGCTCAAGGTGATCGCGGTTCTGGTTAATGAAGTCCCAGACAACGCTATCAACGTTTTCCTTACCCCACGTGAGCCAATCTTCTACCGTGGGCTCGACATCGAAGCAGACCCAGCGGTCAAGTTCGGCAGGGTCCATCTCGCCGACCTGATACTGCGACCCGTGCTCGCCACCATTGACGGCAGCGAAGATCAGAGTATCGGGGTGCAGAGTGCGACCAGCAATCTTACGCGAGTCAGTGAGTTCGAAGATACCCTGGCGAACCTCTGGGGTTGCCCGGTCGACTTCATCGAGGAAGAGGACGACAGCCTGAGTGCTAGCAGTGTGCAGCCAGTCAGGCGCGTTGAACGTAGTGACCGGGAGTCCGGTCGCGTCGTCGTCGGCAACGTTAGGGAGGCCAAGAAGGTCACCCTCAGTCATTTGAGACGCGCGGCGCTCTACGACCGGGAGGCCAAGGGTTGCCGCGAACTGGTACACCACCTGCGACTTACCAATGCCGTGTCGGCCGCGCAAAAGGACGGGGAGACGCTGGTCTGTAATGTGAGAAGTGATGTTGCCGAAAGTTTTGAAGTCAATAGCCATGTTTGTCGTCTCCTAGTGGGCTTAAGTGCCCTTCCACTCTCTAAGTATACCCCAGTGGGGGGTGAATTGCAAGTATTTTTACTTTTTAGTGAAAACTTTTTTAGTGTACTTAACTTGTTGATATTATTAGTTTTAGGGTGTCTAGTTTATCCCGCGTCGAGATCTGCTGCCTGTACTAGTGCAGCGCGCTGCTCGTCGCAAATCTTGGTATCGTAGTGCATTTGGCCATGGGCAGCCTTTGGTTTAAATACCTCGTCTGCCATTGCAACAATATTGTCCAGAGATAAGTACGACTCAGGGATCTCGCCCGGTGCAGGGGAAACAATCTTGAAGCTTCGTTCAACTCCGCGCTGACGTTGGCTGTCCCAGTGATCGGCGAAGGTAGCCGGCGAGACTCCCGGGATCTCTGGGAGCCGCAGCTGCATTCTACCCTTGCTCGATGTTGCATCCATCCAGATCGGCCGGCCAATCAACGGAGAAAGCGCATGCCGGCTAACGATACTGCGATGAGTGCTGATATCATGGTCGTCAGCATCTAAGTGAGTGACCATCATCAGCACCTTAGCATCATTATCATATGTCCAGTTCCCGTCGCGGTCTATGTGCTGCACTCCTTCGTATTCCACTAGTGCGCCAATGCCTAGGCCAACCTTATCTGCCCATGCCTTGAAGGCTCGCCGGTAAAGCAGCGCATCGTCGATGAAGATCTGACGATTCGTCTTAAACTTCTCGCAGGTACGGCGGGTGTGGCCCGGGGTAGCGCAGTAAGAGCACTTGCGCGGCCGCTGGCTAGCCTTACGGGATTCGGCGCGCTTGGCGACATAGCTATCAGGGTTCTCCTTGATAAACTTTTTGAGATCGGGGCAGCCGCGCCGATTGTGGCCGGTGTTGTAGCAGTAAGAGCAGTGTACAGTTCGCTTATAAGACATTTTCTAATCTCCGTTTGGGCTTGAGCGCCCTTCCACTCTCTTATTATGCCTGAGTGCAAGGCAGAAGTCAATAGCTAAAACTTTATTGTCAAATAAAAGTTTTAATCACACTGGTTAAGAATTTCCCACGTGCCGTCAAACAGTGCCTGCTTGCAACCATCGGGCTCGTGAAGTTGGGGAGTAGTCGTGTCTGACCACAAGATCGTTGGCGCTCCGTCCCAACCAATCTTAAGCACCAGCCCGGTGCAGTCTCCGTCGGGAGTTCCGCCATAAAACTGCAATAGCGTGCCCACTTGAATCATTGGATCCGTTATCATTGACCTGTCCCCATGGGCTTGATTGCCCTTTCACTCTCTTATTATGCCTGATCGCGCTAGCAAAGTCAATAGCTAAAACTTTATTGTCAAATAAAAGTTTTATCGTTCTTTTAGTGGTACACTGCTATAACAAGACGGGCAACTATTCCGCTGCTTATGACTACTCCAGCCACAAAATCGACAATAAAAGTTAGACTTGTTCTTCGCGATCTTCATCTTGAGTTTCATCAATTGCTTCTTCATCCTCGTATGATGGTCTGTCATAGTTTTCGTCAAATCCGTATCGAAGAGAATTACACGTATTCCAAAGTTCCATTTTAAAATTCCAATTAAAGGTTGTTGATGTCAAAAAGATCAATTTGGTTGGCGAATGCGCTAGCGCAGCCAGGGTCGCGGCGGTCTTCGACCTCTCGGCAGAGAGACTGCATAACAGATTCAACATCTCCAACCATCCAGT
>Ga0208684_1000084_pt1 | contig 87477 bp, 74 predicted proteins | sample MalvireepMed_b05_FD_184245 | JGI IMG/M metagenome (GOLD analysis project Ga0208684, IMG submission 184245) | Marine viral communities from the Global Malaspina Expedition - Malaspina viral metaG DeepMed_b05 (SPAdes) (version 2) | ecosystem: Environmental > Aquatic > Marine > Oceanic | place... | reverse complement strand
CACGATAGGCAAGCTCGTAAAAATCGCTATTCCCCTCTAAATGTTCTCGTAACGCAGTCTTTACCCGATTGATATCGTTAGGATGAATGTTGGCATCATACGCGCCGGTGGTACGAATATCGTCCTGTGGAAAATCTAAGGTGCCCCAGGTATTAGCCCGGTAGACTTGCCCTCGGTAAACATCCCAGTCCCACAGCTCGTCGCCAGAGCTCCAAAGCGTAAGTTTTAAGCGCTCTTCAGACTCTTTAATGGCCAATTGATTTGCTTTTCTTATTTGGTATTGACGCACAATAAAGGCGAGTATGGCTAATGCAACAATGCAGTAAAAAACCAGCGCTACCGTGTGAAGCCAGGGGGGGCGGTCTATCGAAATTCGTAAGTTTCGGCTATCAGACCACGCTTTACCTGGTTCTTTGGCTTGAACTTCAAAAGTATAGTTGCCAAAGGATATGTTGTTGAATTGGGCTGTACGTTCTTTATCTACGTAAATCCAATCATTCTCAAAATTTGAAAGCTTGTAGCGATAAGTAACCTGATTGGGATAAATAGGGTTAACAAGGCTAAATGAGATACTAAACCTCGTTTCATCATGTCTTAGCGTGAGTTTGTCATCGTAAGTCACTATTTCTTTTGAAGAAAACGATCGTGGAGGCTCGTCACCATGGTGAGAGTTTTTTTTGGATTTAGCGACCGAGCCGAAAATGTTTATTTGATACAGCTGGGGTGAAAGGGTTTGCTTGATACCCTCACTATCAGTTTTTGAATTTTTTGAAATTCTAATAAAGCCTTTGTTGCCGCCAAAGTATATAACTCCGTCTCGGGTAGTTATAACTGCTCCCTCACCTAAAGAATTATACTCTAACTGGTCATTCGGTATACTTTCTGCCTCTCTCAAAGAAGGCAGAATTACTTTGTGGATGCCTCTGGCATCAGAAAACCAAATGCTATTCCCTACTGCCGTGGTGGAGGTGATAAAGCCACTTTGGTTATCCCTTTTTTGTTTTTTGATTAAAACTAAACTTTTTTTATCAAGTTGAACCACACCGTCAGAGCGAGTAGTTAGCCAGAGTCCATCATCGGTTTTATGGATACCGTAAACTAACGAGTTAATTCCATTTGAGGAGTCTAATACTTTGACAACTCGGTGCTCATCGACGGAATAAACGACTAATTTCTCACCCGCTCTAAACCAAACTCTTCTATCACTATCGGCATAAGTAGCGAACATTTTGCCGTATTCTTTAGGTATGTTTTCGTGAGAAGGTTTAGTTTTATCAGGCTCCTGATCTACATTGTCAAAACTAATCGAGTGAATATCGCCGTTCGGCAGTTGAAACCATATAGCATCCTTGCTTCTAAATATGTGATCTATAAAGGAACCTTCGAAATATTGCCGTAATAACTGAAACCCGTAAGTTGTTCTTTTTAATACAAGTAATCCATCAGAGGAAGCAACCCAAATATTATCGTTCTTATCAATCTCGACGTCCCAAAACGAAGTTGCTTCGTCGATGCTCTCAGACAGATCGAAATAAGATACATTACCCGACTCCTTCGAAATTCTCCCTAAACCTTTCTGTTGAGAAACGAGAAAGAGCTCTTTGGAACTATTTTCAGCGAAGCCCCATATCGTTGCGTAATTATCTTCGGTATGTCTTTCTGAGTTGTAAACAGGTTGAAAATGAACAGTTGCAAAATCTGGATGATACTTAAAAGCTCCGCGATGGAAAGTTGCAGCCCATACAACACCGGTTCTGTCCTCTATTACTTTGATAATAATTTCGGGGGGAAGACCAGTAGTGTTATACGTATCGGCGTTTAGATGTAAAAACTCCGGTTCGTAAAATTCTGTTACCTCCCCTGATGCTGCGTCAGAAAGAAGAAATAAGCCGATATAAGTACCAACCCAAATATCATCGCCAACAACCTTTATTGAAAACGAATTTATATCTTCATTTACCCCTAATTCTTGCCCGTTAATTTGTTTTAGCTTTCGTCCATTTGAAGCTAAAACGATAAGGCCCTCATTTGTCGCTAACCAATAGTTACCGTTAATTACAGTTATATCGTGTAGCGCGCGTATATCTAAGGCGACGCCCCAGGGATTGACTTTGCTCGTGTCGTGAACTTCCAGCGTTTCGGTATCTATTAGGGCAGCACCAAATTTGTTGGAGCCAACCCATATACGGTTAGTTTCTTCATAAATCACTTTTACAAAGCTTTCTTCTTTAAAAACTTGGGTGAGAACGCTTATCTGTGAACTCTGTTTTGAATATCGATACAAAAACTTTTTATCGGCGAATAAAATGTCGCCACTTTTTGATTCTGAAATAGCAGTGATTAAATCTGTTTTTATTACCGAGTTTTCTTTATTGAAAACTTTAAAACTGTCTGACTCTGGCTGATAGAGCGCTAGCCCTGAATGGGTTCCAACCCACAATTTGCCCTTTGAATCGACAAATAGCGTTTGAATGTAGCCTGAAGGTAAGGAATTCGGGTCGACATCTGACGGATGATATTGCTTTACGTCATAACCTGAATAGCGATTGAGGCCATTTGACGTTGCCAGCCAAATAAAGCCCATGTGGTCTTCCACAATATCAAGTACTGCAGTGTCTGAAAGGCCGTGTTGCTTATTTAATTCTGTAAAATGAAGATCAGAAACCTCTATCGCCTTTGCGGAAGAAAAAAGTACTCCCGACAAAGCCAACAAAAGAAGCAGCATTGAATATATTAGGGTTGAGCGCACCTAAACACCTTTGGCATACGCCATTTATTATTTTTTTATTTATTTACTGGCAGCATCCCTAACGACCAGAACAATAAATATGCCGAATTAAAAGGGTCTCTACAAGGACTTTTTGGAAATAACAATATTGGTGGGTTACTTAATAGCCAACTCGCATTTGTAAATCGATTAAGATGCACGTTTCAATGGAGTTGGCAAAAGGTGAAGGTATTAACTTATCAGTAATAAGGTATTTCCTGCTTAAACTGAGAAATACTGTTAATAGTGCGCTTTTCGTTAGTCGGTATAGTTTCAAATTTTCCTTTGGAAAACAGCACGAGCTCTCCACACCGTTCGCGCTTGGCTAACTGGTGTGCGAAGTCTTGTATTTCTTCAAAGCTAAGGCTCTTCACGCGCTCTGCAAGCTTTGTGTTGCGGTTAAAACCTAAATCTTGGGTTCCCAAACTAACCCATAACCGCTGTGACTTCATAGAGAGGGTTAGGTCCCTTTCTTCTAGTTGTTTAATAAGGTTTTGTTGAATGGTCGGCCAGTAAAAGCGATAGAACTCAATTTCGTTTAGTTGCTGGAATAAAAACCCTGTCATGGCATCTAACAACTGTTTAGGGCTGCACTGAGGGCTTTGAATGTAAAAGGCCATTCCCGGATGCTGGTTGTGGGGAACATAGCCCGTACCAACAATGTAGCCTAGCTGCTGCTCTGTCCTTAGTGAATTAAAAAATGGCGCCGCCAGCATTTGCTCCAATACCATGCAAAGGGCTGTGTCTGTTAAACTGGGCGACGGGGCTTGCAGATAAAGCACCACTGCCGAGTCATCATGGTTGCACACCACTTCATGGTACAAAGTGCCGCCTACTGGTAACTTCGATACGGCCCGTGATAGCGGTGCACCACCCGCGCTATCGCATTGACCTTTAAGAGAGGCTGAAAACGATTTTGCTTCATCACTGGTCCAGTTCCCATGCATAAAGGCTTCGACAAAATATCGCTCAAAGGCCTTACTGCGGCTGGTAAGCATTTGGTCATAAGAGATGTTGTCGATCACGTCTAACAGTTCAACTGGCGCTTGCGTGTTTCTTTGAATCAGTACGCTTAATCGGGAAAATAAACGGTTAGTAGGCTTGTTTAAAAGCGAATTATGTAAGCTTTGAGTTTGAAGGGCTTTATGGTGTTTAAATGCCCGCTCGTCCGGGGTGAAACTCAACACAGCGTCAAGAAGCTGGCCGGCTAACAATGTCTGTTGATTAGTAAAGCCTCGAGTATGCAGAGTAAACCCCGCCTGATGCCCATAAATTCTATAATGTAATCCAGCAATCTCGGCGCGATAGTATTTAGCTTGTAAGTAGTCATTTAGCGCGCCTAACCAAATTCGCTTTGCTGCCACCGAGGTTAAAGAATCTGAAAAAGCGGTTGCATCAAAGGAGATATAAATATCGCCTTTTGGGCTATGAAATTGCTGGTCTTGAGCAAACCAAAAGCGATAGTGGCCGTTGTCGACAAGTTTATTGGGAATATTGAACCCTGTTTCGGGCAAAACAAGAGAATATTCTTTTGCCAAGTAAGGGTTAGGTGGAGGAAGGTTTAGTGCTGCTATTTTTTTAGGCGAAGCGAGTGAACGTAATACGCTATCATCAATAGGCTCAACGCTATATTCCGCCTCATAAAACGCGCAAACCTGCGTGGTGTCTACATCTTTTGAAATTACCTTTAAACGGATATTGTCTGGTGTAAAGTAAGATAAAGCGTGTTCTATAACAGTTCGGTCAAAACTACCAATTGTCGAACGCAACTGGTTTAACTCGCTAGCGTCAAAGATAAACTGATGCTCGGCATACTCAGTCACAAGGCCGAGTGGCTTTACATTTTCTTCGTATTCAAGGGCTAGGGCGTTAAGCTGCGACTTCTCGTGAAAGCGCCATTCTTCTACAGAGGCGTTTCGAATTAACGCTATGTAGCTAAAGAGGGCTTCTAATACCTGCGATTTGTTTTCAAGGCCTTTCTGAGTGAGCTGAAAACTCACATTAAAGTCTTTAAATTTGTCTCCCTCAATGCCTGAGCCTGCAATCAGGTTGAGCGCCCAGTCCTTTTCTTTTAAATAAGCAAGCAAGCTGCCTTCGCCCTCATCACCAATTAAGTGACTGATGTAGTTTAACGGCTTTGTTTTGTAATCGTTTTGCAAAGCGGGGAGGGCGAAAGTCACAATCATTCGTTTAGCTGATTGTAACGGGTGTATATTTATCTGTATGCCCAACTCGTTTTCAGTATATAGAGGGGGCCAGTTATCGGGCGCGAGTTCGCCACTTGGCAGCGAGCCAAAGCACTGGTGTATAAGGGCTTCAAGCTGAGGAGTTGGCATAGGGCTGGCAATGCACAATCGCATATTCAAAGCGCAGTAGTAAGTTTGATGTAAAGACTTTAGCCGGTGCTTTAGTTCAGCGCATTCATGCTGTGAAAAGGTGTCGCTGTTGCCTACGGAAAATTTCGCAAAGGGGTGGTGAGGATTACAGGTTTCTTTGTGAATTTGGTACAGACGACGAAGGTCATCTTTTTTCTTAAATTCGAACTCAGCGTGAATGTTTTTTATTTCGTTAGTTAATGCGTCTTCTTCGAACAAGGGCTGTCTAAGCATATCAGCAAACGCGGGCAAGGTTTGCGCTAACGCACCGCCGCTACAGCTAAAGTGGTAGTTGGCGTATTCAGTCCCTGTCCAGGCGTTTATTGTTCCACCGTGTTGCTCAATAAACCCATTAATTGCGTTCGGCTTGGGCAGGTGGCGACTTCCCATAAAAAGCATGTGTTCAAGTAGGTGGGCCAACCCCTGACAATCGTTAGGGTCGTAAAAATGACCCGCTCTAACCGCCATAGATACGAAAGACTCGCTGGCTTCAGGTGTATGGCATAACATGGCACACAATCCATTGGGTAGAGTAACGTGATGCGCATTTTCTAAGTTTATGGTGTTATTCACATTGTCTCGTTTTTGGTCAGGAGCACCTTACTGCTGGAGCATCTATTTAGAAGAACTTCACAAAACGTTAAATAATGTACGAAAATTCTCACTATTCGCCGTTTAGCGCTAGGCGTAGTATCAGCTCTCTGATATCGTTAGCATACTTTCATTAATACTATGCGCAATGTTATGTCAGGTCAAAGTAGCAACGACGACATTTATCTTTTCATTATGCGTCACGGTGAAGCCGAAGCGCCCCGACTCGATGATAAAAGCAGACAGCTTACCCCTCTAGGTAGAGAACAAGCTAAAACCGCCGCATTGTGGTTAAAAGACCAATATTGCAATACAGGCGTCGTTGATTTAGCGCTTGTTAGCCCCTACCGTCGAGCAAAACAAACCCATGATATGGTGTCGCTAGATATTGCTGCAGGCAAAGTAGAAAGTAGTGATGATATTGTTCCAGAGGGCTCGCCGAAACTTGTGAGCGATTACATTGATGGCCTGCTGCATGCCGCGGTCAACTCAAAAAAGCCGATCAAAAAGTTGTTGGTAGTAAGCCATATGCCCTTAGTTAGCTACTTAGTTGATGAGTTATGCCAGTCGTACACAACAAGTTTGTTTTCTACGGCTTCTATTGCCGTCATTAAATACTCGCTACGCGAACACAAGGGCACGTTAGTCACTCACTATCAGGGCCTTTAATGTTTTTATTCAGCGTCGCCGATAAATTCCAAGAATTGTTCAATTAATCGTTAAGTATCCTTTTCTCCGGTCGATAGTATCTTTGAGAGTGTCAAAGTTTATTCTATTGAAGGGTTGGGAAATGGATAGCAAATCTATTCCTGAGCTCCTTAAGCGTTCATTGCAATCGCATATGGCGGAGGCGGATTTACGTGAAGATGAGGAGACGCAGGATATTATTGCCAAACTATCTGAGCTATCAGATAAAGTTGCTGCTGCGAAAGCTAGGGCACTGTCGAACCGTGAGCAGCGCCTAGCTGACGAAGCAAAAGGTGAGCTATAGGCAATAAACCTTAACCGTCATTATTTGAGTCTCTAGGGGGCACATAATATTCGGGCATGATCCGAACCGTTTTTATCATGCTTTCTGAAATATCCACAATCTCTAATGGGTATCCTGCCAAGCGCACGCTAACCTTGTTCTCAGGAATGTCTTCTAAGTACTCGAGCAATAACCCATTCAGGGTTTTCGGGCCTTCAGTGGGTAAATTCCAGTTCATCTCTTTGTTTAACTCACGTACGTTTGCACTTCCGTCAACTAACACAGATCCATCTTGCTGTACGTGCGCCTCTTTACTGTGGTCTGGCACCATGCTGGTGGTAAAATCACCAATAATTTCTTCTAAAATATCTTCTAGCGTTACCAGGCCCATAATGTCGCCATATTCGTCCACCACAAGAGCGATTCGCTCTTTTTCCGCTTGGAACTTATACATTAGCGTGTGAAGCGGCGTTGATTCTGGCGTGTAGTAAATTTCTCGTACTGCGCGCAGTAGACTAGACTTAGTAAACTGGTCTTTTGATAGAAGGCGCAGCGCATCGCGCACGTGAACGAAGCCCACTGCGTCATCAATGCTATCGCGATACAGTAAAACTCGGGTGTGCTGCGCATGAGTCAGCGCCTTTTGAATCTTCTTCCAATCGTCATTGATGTCGATGGCAAAAATCTCAGCGCGGGGCACCATAATATCTTCGGCGGTCACGCTTTCTAAATCCAAGATACTGACCAACATATCTTGGTGCTTTTTAGGGATCATGGTGCCGGCTTCAAATACAACCGTTCTTAATTCTTCGCGACTTAACGAGTCATCACTTCCATTAGCAGGGCTAATACGAAGTAATGCAAGGATGCCATTCGTGATGCCATTTATAGCGGCCACAAACGGGTATAGTAAGGTGAGCAAAGGCAGAAGAATAAGCGAGCTAGGAAACGCGATTTTTTCAGGGTAGAGCGCCGCCAATGTTTTAGGCGTCACTTCTGCAAAAATGAGTAACACCAAGGTTAAGCCAAACGTAGCGGCGAAAAGGCCCCAGTAATCGCCAAATAAGCGAATACACAGTATGGTTGCAAGCGAAGACGCCGCAATATTGACGAGGTTGTTACCAATAAGAATCAGACCGATAAGGCGATCAGGCCTGTCTAAAAGCTTAGCAACCCGTATTGCAGAACGGTTGCCTTCACTTTGCAAGTGCTTGAGTCGATAGCGGTTTATCGACATCATGCCAGTTTCTGAGCTAGAGAAATACGCTGATAGTAATATGAGTACGCCGAGCGCGATAAACAGCGTACTCGTTGATATGTCGTCCAATTAGGGGGTCCCTGTCTATACTTAGGCTTCAAATGTATTGATTTGATGTCTGGGTTTCAAGGGGAAATTGTTGATATGCCCCTAATTGTTTAGAAAACCGCAGACATCAGTGCTTTTGGCTAGGTAACCTAGCGAGGTTGGTGATGAGTCAGGTGAGCGGGGTAGCGGGTTATTTAATCATGCTGACAATAAAAACTCGCGAACTAACTTGCTACCGAAGTAAGCTAGCGACAATAGCGCAACGCCCAAAACGGTTAGTGCTATAACCTGCTTACCACGCCAACCTCGAAGCTTTTGCCCAACTAATAGAATAAGAAACACCACAAGAGCAGCAGCAGAAAGCACGGTTTTGTGTGCGTAAGTTTTATTAAACATATCTTCTAAAAACACAAAACCGCTGATTAGCGACACAGTTAATAGTGATGTTCCGGCAAGTAGAAGTTTAAATAGGATGTTTTCTACCAGCATTAATGGCGGCAACGAAGAGTGTAATAGGGCTGCGCCTTTTTGCTTTAACCTGTAAGTGATGTAAGACATTTGCAGGGCATAAAGAAATGCAATCACCAAAGTACAGTAAGCAAAAAGCGACAAACTAATATGGATAACTAACCCGGGCTGCAGCTCAATGTGCATAATGTAAGACACGGGAATGAACTGTGATGCCAACACCGTCAAACTTGCAAAACCAAAAACAACGGGAAGCAAAATAAGGTTTGGAATAGCCCGTGCAAATACCAACATGGATATGGTTATTATCCAAGAAACCAGTGACAGTACGTTAGTAACGCTCATGTCTTGGCCAGGGGCCACAATAATAACATTGGTTAGAAATGCGATATGCGCTATTGCGCCTAGACTTGCAAGTGACAACCCTAAACGCTTATTGGGGCCGTCTTGATGTACGAATTTGCCAATAAGCACTGCAGCAGCGAGAGCATAGAGTAGGGCAGCAGAGATGGCGAAAAGGGTGTTCATGATGCGTCCTGTAATACGTGGGTGATGTGTTCACCGACTGAGTCGGTATTGATACTGCAACTTGCAAGTAAATTCAACCATCTCCTTGATTTTGTTTGTTTCACACCCACTTTTAGTGTGGGTATATAGGTACCTTCTGGTGCAATTGGGTAAAAATTTAACCGTAATTGTGGGTACGTTACGGTGCGCTTTTACGTTACAATGCACGCATTACGTCTGAAATAAAAAGAAGTTTCATACTATGTTTGAGAATTTATCAGAACGCTTAGGCCAAACATTACGAAATGTAAGTGGTAAAGGGCGTCTTACTGAAGACAATATTAAAGAGACGCTACGTGAAGTGCGCATGGCGCTGCTTGAAGCCGACGTAGCGCTGCCAGTGGTCAAAGCGTTTGTTGCTCAGGTAAAAGAGCGTGCGGTTGGTACAGAAGTTACTAAAAGCTTAAAGCCAGGCCAAGTATTCATAAAAATCGTTCAGTCTGAACTCGAGTCGGTAATGGGGGAGGCGAATGAAAAGCTTAACCTAGCCACTCAGCCTCCTGCTGTAGTGCTTATGGCTGGTTTACAAGGTGCGGGTAAAACCACCTCTGTAGGTAAACTTGCTAAGTACCTGACTGAACGTGAGAAAAAGAAAGTGATGGTAGTCAGTGCTGACGTTTATCGTCCAGCCGCTATCAAGCAGCTTGAAACCCTAGCTGATGAAGTGAAGGTTGCGTTTCACCCATCTACTATCTTACAAAAGCCCATTGATATCGTTAACGATGCCATCGCTGAAGCGAAGAAAAACTTCTTTGATGTTCTGCTTGTAGATACAGCAGGCCGTTTGCACGTCGATAACGACATGATGAACGAAATTACAGAGTTACACGCTGCGGTTAAGCCCATTGAGACCCTATTCGTAGTTGATGCCATGACAGGTCAAGATGCCGCTAATACAGCAAAAGCGTTTAACGACGCGCTACCACTGACCGGTGTTATTCTTACTAAGGCCGACGGTGACGCCCGCGGCGGTGCGGCATTATCTGTACGTCACATAACAGGTAAGCCCATTAAGTTCATCGGTATGGGCGAAAAAGTGGATGCGCTTGAGCCATTCCACCCTGAGCGTATTGCTTCTCGTATCTTGGGGATGGGCGACGTACTAAGCCTTATCGAAGAAGTTGAGCGCAAGGTCGACAAATCAAAAGCCGAAAAGCTGGCGAAAAAAGTTCAAAAAGGCAAGGGCTTTGATCTTCAAGACTTTAAAGATCAGCTTGAGCAAATGAAGAACATGGGCGGCATGATGGGCATGCTAGATAAGCTGCCTGGCATGGGGGGTATGTCTGATAAGATTAAAGATCAGGCAAACGACAAGCAGTTCAACCAAATGGAAGCCATCATTAATTCAATGACACCAGCTGAGCGCGCTCGCCCTGATATTATCAAAGGCTCGCGCAAGCGTCGTATCGCAGCGGGTTCAGGTACGCAAATACAAGATGTAAACCGCTTGCTTAAGCAGTTTACACAAATGCAAAAAATGATGAAAAAAATGTCTGGCGGCGGCATGAAGAAAATGATGCGCCAGATGAAAGGCATGGTGCCACCCGGTGGCGGTTTCGGTGGACCAGGCGGGCCAGGCGGCCCTGGTGGTTTTGGCGGAGGCGGCTTCGGCGGAGGCGGTGGTTTCCCTCCTCGCTAAATAACCACGGTTACTCTTAATAAAAACCTCAACAGCAGCAATGCGTTGAGGTTTTTTTATTTTTGTTGCATCCAATATCAAACGTTGGTCGTTTGGCTTGTTGAACAGGACGTGAGCAGTACTTATCGCACACATTTGCGGTTGACAGCGTCTCTTCAAATAAAACAAGTATGGAGATGATGATGGAACTTAATAAAACATCGCAGCAAAAAATAAAATTGTCACTATTAGCAACGGCTATGGTTTTCGCCTTAAGCGCCTGTGATGGTGACGACGGCACTAACGGTAGAGATGGCGTCGACGGCGCGCCAGGCCAAGATGGATCACCAGGGCAAGATGGCGCCCCTGGCTTTGCTGCGGCCACTTTCCTTGTTGCCAATAATGGTGATGACAACCGAAATACGGTAACCGCAATTGATCAAAACGCCAGTGCGCTAAGTACGGTAACGACAGGCGCGAATGAAGGCATCGTCTTTACGCAAAGCGGCGCGTTAGTTCAGGCAGGCGATAGTGACTTACCGTTAGTAAGAAGTTTTTGTGGTTTCGATGCTCAGTCTAACTATATGATGAATAGAGGGCACGAACTCACCGGCGCTGCCACAGGCCTAGTTAACCCGAAAGGGATCGCGTTTGCTGAAGAGGCGGGCCTTATCATGGTCGCAGACTTTAACGGTCAGAAAATAAGTGTATTCGGCGGCCAAGCAGCGGGCGACGTAGCGCCTATTGCGGAAATTATGACGTCGGCAAAGCCGTGGGACCTTGCCTATGACGAAGAAAGTGACAGACTGTATGTTGCGCTGACCGACGGCACGCTAGCAGTCTATGACGATGTGGCAAGCTCTGATTTTGCCCCGTCAGTCATGCGCTCTGTGGTACCCTCTGATGCTGATGGAAATCAGCTATCGATAAATCTGCACGGTATCGTTTATGAGCCTATGTCCAACCGTATTGTGTTATCAGATGTTGGTGATGCCGCGGTCGCTGACGACGGCCAAATTTTTGTTTTAGATAATGTGTCGACTGCAGACGGAGCAACAGTGCCTACCAGAGTAATTGGTGGCGCAACGACGCAGCTTGGAAATCCGGTGGATATTATCCTTACAGGGTCGGATTTGCGCGTGGCAGAGAAGTCAAATGATGCAATCTTGGTTTTCTCGAATATTTTTAACGGCGAAAGTGGTGATGTAGCGCCAACGTTGTCTACGCCTTCAGTAAAACCAGAATCACTTGACGAGTTTACAGAACTTGAGACCATGGTAGATGCCTCTGACGACGGTATCACAACAACGCCAATTAGGGGTCTTTCTGTTTCAAGCAATCCTTCAACAGACAGCGATACCACGGGGCAGGTGGCCCAGTACAGCGCGGTTTTATCAAGTGAACTAAGCACATTTGACAGTGGGATGAGCATTGAAAGTGCGGCTTACACAGCAAGCGGTGACGGTGTCATCACGTTTGATAACCCCGATACATCTACCGGCGGCCTTATCGTGGTTAATCGTCTTAAAACGATGCGTGACGGTATGATGTATAGCGATAGCTATGATCATATGATTGTGGGTAGTGAAACAGGGCTTATCGCGCCTAAAGGCTTAGATATCTCGTCTGACAACGGCATGGTATTTGTTGCCGATGTGAACGAGACTACACCTGCGGTTAGGGTATTTTCACCGTGTGCTTCAGGTAATGTAGCGCCTTTACTCACCTTAGAGGCTGCTAACGGAGCGCGACCATGGGACGTAGATTATGACCCGTCTACTGATAGCGCTTACTTAGCGTTAACCAATGGCACCGTTGCGGTATTTGAAGAAGTCGTACGCAAGATGGAAAGTGGCCAAACGGTAATAACCGGTGAAGATAGACTGATTGTTCCGGCGAGCGGCGGCACAGCGTTTGCAGCACCAACGAATATTCACGGTATCGATTACGATAGCCAAAGCGATAGTCTGGTGATTTCTGATGTAGGTAGTGCAGCCGATGCCACCGACGGAAAGCTTTACGTGATATCAGGCGCAGGCAGTGCTGATGGGCTCGCTAATGTATCGGTTAATATTGCAGGTCCTAATTCCATGTTAGGAAACCCGGTAGACCTTATGCTGAGCAATGGACACGTTTATGTCGCTGAAAAATCAAACGGTATGATCCTTCGCTTTGATAATATTTTGAACGCTAGCTCGGGTGATATCGACCCTACGTTTAGCATGATGTACCCTGCACCTGAATCGGTACAGGTGTTGCCAGTAAAGTAAAGTGAAAAAAAGTAAGTCATGCTGGTAGAGGCCGTTTAGCAAATGTTTCTATCGCAATCCTTACTGAGGTAAACCGATAAGCATAATAAGAGCGGTACGCTTTCTCTAGTAAAAGGCGTGCCGCTTTTTAATATTAACTTTTATTTTAGGGCGTCAAGGCGTTCCTTTACGTATTACAAAATCCGCAAACTTCACGCGTTCCTCTTGCCCCCGTAATTTGTCTAGCTCAGCAACAGAACGGTAAATACCCCATTTAGGGCGAATAAATTCTTCACCCGACACGCCCCGCCACATATCGCTAGATACATAGAAATACCGTTCAAACTGCATGGTTTCACCTTCGAAACCCAATACCGCGCTATTGCTTTTATCGTAAGTCTTAATTTCACTGCGCTGGCGGTCATATTAAACGCCTTTGTTAAAGTCTTCGTCTCGGTGTGCAAGGAACACAATATGTGGGCCTACGGTGTTGTCAATTTCTTCAGTAATATGCGCTGTTGCGTTAGCACCGCCGCCGCAGGCAGATATCGCGCTGATGATTAACGCGATGAGTAAAAAGTAAAAAAGCACTTTAGGTACTTCTACTAAGGGGGGTTCTTTTTTGTTATTAGAAGACATTGTTAACGCCAACTGTATTAAATTGGTTAACCAGCAAGAGGGGGATATCAATATTTTCTATAAAAATAGCGGCTCGAGAAAAATGACTTGAAATACGGGGAATCGAATGACTATGGGAAGTGTTTGAGAAACTTCATAACAATAGCGCGCTTTATAACCAACAAATCAACCTGCGTCTGTGCAAATTAGCGAATTCATAATACACTGACGGGCTACATCGTGCGCGTGTACTTGCTTAAATAAAAACACGTAGTTTGAGCCCTTATTGGCATACGCAAGCGAGTACCGTTTAGTGCAGCGTGGCGTTTCGCGCGGCAGAGTTATTGATACAGGAACACTATGGCAGGCTTAAAACGTATTATTCTTATCGACACGCATTTACCAGGCGTGGTCGAGCTAAAGCTTGATGGACACACCAATATTTGTGGTACCAATGCGTCGGGTAAAACTACGCTACAGCGACTGATCCCCGTTTTTTATGGTGAATATCCTAGTCGCGTTGTACCCGCCACCAGAGACAGTTTTGAACGTTGGTATCTACCTCGCCTGTCTAGCTTTATTATTTACGAATACACCCGCGCCGAAGGTGATCTGTGTCAAGCTGTATTAAGTTCTAACGGTACTGGCGTAAACTACCGCTTAATTGGAAAGCCGTTTGATATCAACGACTATCTGATAGAGCAAAAGAGCGGTAAACACGCAAGCGTTAGCAGCGCCGAGCTTGCTCGTGCCATGAAGCGCAATAACGTCATGGTCACCAGCTTGCTTAATACCAAAGACTTTCGCGCAATTATTCAAAACGATCATGGCGTGCTAAACCAAAGCAACAACGCTCGGGAACTATTAGGTTACGCCAAAATTTTTAGTCTGTGCGAGCCGTCAAAGCACATGCGCCACATCGAGAAGTTGGCAAAGGCGGTTCACTCCAAAGAAGGCAAGATGGAAACTATCAAAGCCATGATAGCGGCTATCTTGGAAGAGGATGGCGTTACACCACCGACTTCGGGCTTAAGTCGCCACCGCGTAGATGACTGGATCAAAGAGTGTCACTTAATTAAGCAGTTCGATAAAATTCGCCCAGAGTTTTCAAAGCTCGAACAGGCTGACATGGCTTTAACGAGCACAGAGCAAGTGCTTGCTAACCTGAAACATAGCTTTGAACTTGATAAAACTTATTTGGCTGCACGTGTTGAAACCACAAAAAATGAGCTTGATGAAAACAGCTTTCAGCGCAAGCAAACTGACAGTGAATGGGGTGATACAAGGGATCACTTAAACCAGGTTATTTCCTCCGCCCGTGCTGATGTCGAGAAGTTCACTAGCGAGCTTGATACGGTAGAGCGTGAGTTCGACAAATGGCAAGACGAGAACATTGAACAGCTTAAAGAAGACGTAGCAAATCTAGCCCAATGGCAAAATGAAAAAGCCATGGCCGACAGTCGCTATGTTTTGCTAACCGAAAAACACCAAGATATTGAGTCTGCTTACAATAAACGTTTAGCCGAGCTAGGCGAAAAGCTGTCTATTACGCTGGAAGAAATGTCTGCTGCTCGCCAAGAAGCAGCAGAAAATAAAGCCGAGCAGCAGCAGAGCGAACGAGAAGCACTAAGTCGAATTCGCGATGACTATAACGGTCAGTTAACGGCTTTGCAGAACGACTACCAAAATAGTTTAAATGAGCTGAAAGTAGCTTCAGCTGAGCTGAAGTCTTCGCTTACCAATGCAGGTTACAATGAATTCGAGCAGTCTCAACTTGATATCTTAGATGCGGCCATTAAAGAGGCGTCAATTAATGAAGATGCAGCGCGAGGTGAATTAAGACAAGCGCAGCAAGCGCATAGTAAGTCGGTAGAGTTCCGAAAAGAGTATTCAAATGCGCTCGATAAAGCGCGCGCTGCTTTCCAACAAGAAGAGAAAGCCGTTAATAAAATTAACGGGCTACTTTACCCCGGTGAAGGTTCGCTGCTTGAGTTCTTGCGCGCTAATGTTGATGATTGGGAGCTGTCGTTAGGGAAAGTGATTCGTCCAGAGTTGCTTGAACGCTCAGATTTAGCGCCAGAGATGACTACCGATGCGCCGAGCGACAGCAGCAGCTTTATGGGCGTTAAGTTAGCGCTTACTGAACTCGATACCCCAGATTACGCCTTTACTGAGCAAACGCTCAAGCAGAAACTGCAAGAAGCAGAGTTGCGTCAGGCGGCAGCGCATGCCGCCCAAAACGAATGTGAGCAGCGATTAGCAAAAGCTAATGAAGAAGTGCGTAACGCAGAATTGGTGGTAACACAAAAAGACAACGCCGTTAAAAGTGCAGAGGCGACGCGCAAGCGTGCGCAACAAGACCGCGATACCGTACTAAGTGAATATCAGCAGGCACTCTCTGCACGAAAACAAAAAGCCAAAACGAAACTTGAGGCTAACCAACAGTCACAAAAACAAGCAAAAGCACAATTTGAGCTTAGCCGAGACGAAATAAAGGATCAGCAGCGCGAAGCCGAAACCGAACACAAGTTCCACTGGCAGCAGCTTATTTCCGATAGCGAAGCGCGTATTTCAAAAGCCGATAGCGATATGCGTAAGGCAAAAGATAACGCGGCTCAAGATAGAAAAGACATGCAAGACTGGCTGGAAAGCGAGTTAAATAACCGTGGTGTCGACGTTGATGAAATCGGCCAGCTTAAAAAGCAAATTAATAAGCTTAAAGAAGACATTACGCGCACCGAAACCCACCGTCATAAAGTGGCCGACTACGAACGTTGGTACACCAATGTGTTTAATAAGCAAAAAGTGGTATGGCAAGAGGGCTTATCTAAGTCGCGTAAGCTGTTGGGTGAGTCAGAGCGTAATTTAGCGAGCAAGCAGGCCACGTATAAAGCTACTCGTGAACAGCTTCAAGAGCAACACGCTCAGTTAGAAGCAACCCTTAAAACTGCTAGCGACCATTTAGAGCAGGTGAAAACCTTAAGTAAATCGTTAGCTAAGCTAACGCTGCATGCAGGGGATGAAACTGCCGAGATTAAACACGATGACGTGAGTATCAGCCAGCGTATCTCAGAAGTGCAAAGTCAGCTTCAAGAGCGAGAAAACTTGCTAAGCGATATTCGCGCCTACGTAGAAAGGTTCGATCAGTTAATTGCCGCGCAAGCTGGTACAGGCCTGTCTGATACTTGGGAGCGCGCTCGTGAGGAGTGCGCCACGCTTAATGCACATGGCGTGAAAAGCTTTGACCACCGCCGTATGGTGTCGCACCTCGCTCAGCTTCTGAACGTTATTGTGCCTCAAAAACTTCAGGGGCTTCGTGAGCAAGGGCGTATTTTCGGTGCCGATCTTTCACAATACTATTTTGTATTAGCCGATATCGACAAGCGTATCGTGTCACAAAGCCGTCGTATCACCCAAGAAGTTGATGGTGAGCTATTCCTAGATGGCGTGTCTGACTCTGCAGTTAAAATTCGCTCACGCATTAGTGAACTTGAGTTTTGGCCTGAGTTAGAGCAGTTCAGAAAACTTTATGAGCACTGGATGGAAGAGGGGGCTAACGAATTACCGGAAGAAGAGTACGGTTTAAGCATGCGCCGTGTTCTTGATATCCTAGGTCGCGCTGCGCTTACCGGCGGTATTAGCAAGCTTCTTGATATCGAGTTGCATCTGCGTGAAGGTAATAGCGACCTTGTTATCCGTACCGACCGCCAGCTAAACGAGTCATCAAGCCACGGCATGGCTTACCTCATTTTATGTAAGTTCTTACTCGCGTTCACTCGCCTGTTGCGCGGCGATGCCGATGCGACTGTGCATTGGCCTATTGATGAGCTCGGCACGCTTCACCAAAGTAATGTGAAGAAGATTTTTGATGCCTGTCAAAATAATAACATTAGCGTAGTCGGCGCTTTCCCTAACCCTGAATCGGAAGTACTTACGCTATTTGAAAACCGTTATCTTATCGATAAGGTGACGCGTCAACTACAGGTGGTTCAGCCCAAAGCAAGTTCGATAGCAGCACGCATTAAGGCAAGAAAAGACAGTGAAGCAGCAGGTGAGGAGACATCAGCATGATGACAGAACAAGGCCGTGTACTAAGTGCACTTTTACAAGGCGCGTTTATTTGTCAGATCACCGATGAGGAAGCGTGGCGCTTTCTGAAAAGTAGGGATAATGCCGCGCAACTAGAGCCTCACCTAGCTTTGCTGAACCGCACGCTTTCAACTACCGCTGAAGGGGATGTGTTTTTTGCAAGCTACCTCACCATAGGTGAGAGCGAACGCAAGGTGTTAACGCAGCAGTTTCAAGATACGGCATCTAACTTAGTGCCGCTCGTTGAGTGGCTGCTATTGGTGCAACAGGCGAATGAGTCTGATATGCCTATTACTATGGGCAGCGCTATCCGTTTAAACGAATTGCAAACGACCATTGAAGACACACCGGCTTATGCTGAGCAACTAGAAAAAATTTCGCGCTACCGCATGTTTGGCTCAACCAGTGTCAACCTAGACGGGCAGCTAAAGCAGGTATTTAAACGCTTAACCGACATGGGCTATTTAATAAAACCAAACCCAGATAAGCAAATTTACTTGGGAACGGGAAAGGTTGAGCACCTTTATGAAATGCTGCGTTTTATCGATGAAACCGAAGCGTTGAGTTTATCTGAGCAGGCGGAGGCCGCTATTTCGCAAGGTAGCTTGATATGAGTCAGGTATTAATTCAGGTCGGTACTAAGCTATTAAATGCATTAGGGCGGCACAGCGACCTGATAATGCAGGCGTATGTTAACGGATCGGTAAAAGAGCGGGATTACAGCCCTAAGGTACTAGAGCAACTTGTGCAGCTAGGTGTACTGTGGCGTCCCGAAGCGCAAAGTGAACTGCGCCTTAAAAGCGCAGTGCGTACGCTTTTAGAAGGGAGCTTGCAAGACGATCGTAACCGCACTATTAATGCGAATATTGGCGCGTCATTAGCTAGCCTTAAAACCCTTACTGAACATTATAAAGAAGCGCTTCATTACAACAAATACAATGAAGCGGCTGCCCACATGAGTGATTTGACGGAACATGTTTATCAGCTCTCTGAATCGCTAAGCAATAGTGTTCGCGTGATGTTTGGCCGCATAAACAATGAGTTTGGTTACGTGTCGTCGGTTGAAGCAAAAATTCGTGAAAACGAGCTAGCTCAAGGGCAGGTAACGGATTTACTGGCGCAGCTTGAGTGTTTCCGCTTTGATGAGTTAAGCGAACTGGCGGGGTCTAACCGTGAATTACGTCATCTGCTGGTGGTATCACTACAACAGCGCTTTGCAAAAGCGGCGCAGGAATTGTCGGTAGTTCAAGCGCGCTTACTAGACTTACTTGGTCGTTTCAGAGAGTTTCAAGGGCGTACACGTTTGCTTAAAGGCTTTTTGCTGCATATGGAGCAGCAGCCAGATTTCGCACCGGGCAACTATGCTAACCTAACCAATGTACCTGTATTGTTTAATCAGTCAGCATCTATTATTGCAACGGCAGCGCCTGATGTTAACAATGTAGAGCATGAAGCGGATTACCAACATATTGTCGCGGCGTTGTCTCACATCCATAAGCGTCAGTCGAAACACGAAGACACTAAACCCGCTGATATAGACGTTACTGCACAATCCACCGTATCGCTGGAAAAAGACCCGCTACAGAAAGCGGTAGAAGACTACTTCTGCGATGTCATCGATTCGGGCCAACCGAAAACCGCACTCGATTATTTTGAGCAGCATGCGTTGGAGTTTGACCCGGAAGTATGGATTTACCAAGTGATTGGCGGCTATCAAGCCTTAGATGAGCAGGATAAGCAGTTTTTTGCATTAGAACCCCACGGTAAGAACGATAAAGTCTATACCGGCAACTTCTACATAAGTGATATTACTCTAGGTCTGCGATAACGAAGAAGATCTTCAACTTATCAAATGTTTATCACGCCCAGCGGTTTTATATGTAATGACACTGGGCGAAACTATTTTGTTTTCTCTACCATAAAAACCAATTTAGACACTTGGAACACGCCGAAAAGTACCTATAATACAATAGGTGTTTACACTTATTTAACATAGTGAACTTAAAGATTCATGGCAGCGTAATATGTCTGTCAATCGCACGGACTATGCTTACAAACGTGCGGTGAACACTAGGTCTGGCCCACGAAAGTCGGTCTTACTGTAAGTTTCTGCAGGATGTAGAATAGGTTGTGGTACTGCCGCGTACAGTACGAAGAGGAAGAGTGTTATGCAATTATCAGAACAACAAAGTTTCAATCAAGCCCTAATCAAATTATCAGTATTGCTCTATCAGGTGGACGGTATGGTCACTTTATCAGAACAAGACTACCTAAATGCGATGGTCGACTCATTAGACTGGCAAAGCCCAATATGTCCAGAAGCGTTTTTAAACGATACGATTTACCAAACGCGAAAGGCCATAGATACGGGTGATGCCATTACCTTCTTACGCAGTTTAAAAAACGATCTCGCTTTCGATGCAGAAAAGACCATGGAAGTTGCTATGGCTATTACCGGAGTAGACGGTGAAAGAAGTGATGAAGAAACGGAGTTATTGTCTCTTCTTACGCATAAACTGCTAGCAAAAGCGTTGGTTTCAAGTAACGATACGCTGCAGTAAGGCCTTTCTTAGCTTTTAACTTCAGCGGTCAAAATGTCTATATTTAGTTTTTATGCGGCACGTTTGTGTGCCGCTACTGTTGCCCTAATTTCCCTTAATGGCTGTAGCGTGTCGCACAGCACACAGTTCTCTGACAGTGACCAGCGCTTTCCTACAAGCGTAGATTCATATAGCAACTATTTAAGGGATGTTGAGGCATACCTGTACGCCCAGCGCGTTTTTATTGGTAACAATAAAGCGCAGGAAATAACAATGAATATGCCTTTTGAGTGCGCGTCACAGGTAAGTGATACCGGTATACTTTTAGTGCACGGCTTAGGCGACTCTCCCTATTTCTTTCGCGACGTGGCGCAGGCTCTATGTAATGAAGGTATTCGGGTACGAACTATCTTATTACCTGGCCACGGTTCAAAACCCGGCGATATGCTAAGCGTAAGTTACGAGCAATGGCAAAATGAGACGAATCATCATATTCGCCTTTTCTCACGTGAAGTAGAGAATATGTATATCGGTGGATTTTCAACGGGGGCGAACCTCACCACAATCGCTAGTTTCTCAATGGCGGAAAAATACGATGTTAAAGGGTTAATTCACTTTTCTCCCGCGTTTAAATCGCGCTTCTTTGTTTCTCGATTGGCCCCCTATATTGACCAGCTATTCCCTTGGCCTAATGTGGAAGAAGAAGACAATCCAAGCCGCTATAATTTTACGGCCATGCCAGGCTTTGCTGCCTATCAGGAAAGCGTAAATGTGCTACAAGATTTGTTTTCACAAAGCAACGAAGAAGCGCGTACCCTAAAGGTACCGGTTTTCATGGTCGTTGCGGAAAAAGACAGTGTGGTCGACACTCAAAAGATTGCCGAGCAGTTCCGTGATAATTTTACTCATGCGAAAAAGTGCCTGATTTGGCAAGGAGAGCATTCCCCTGCGCTACCTTCAAAGCTTATTGTTCAACAAACTATGAAGTTGCCGCAGCAGCGAATTAGTGCCGCTTCGCATATGAGTACACTGTTTTCCGATAAAAATTCTTTATATGGCACGCAAAGCCGTTTTCGCATTTGTGACAACGGGCAGGGTAGCGATGAAGAAGCGCGTTGCAATGCCGGCGAAGAGGTATGGTATGGCCCGTGGGGATACGAGGCTGAAGAAGAGGAAGTAGGCAATGTATACGCAAGGCTTACCTATAATCCGTACTTTGACACTATGGTAGAGCAGCTGCTCGCGTTTACAGGCAAGTCAAAAGCAAGCAGGCTTTGTGCGTCAAACTAAAGCCATAAAAAAACCTAAACCCTGGTTTCATCTATTTATAACGAGCAAATAGTGAGACATGGATTTAGGTTTTTCTGCATAGGGCTTTTTAGCCTTATTGGCTATAGTTAGGAATGCTGTGCTTGAGCATCTTCCATTTCTTTTTCTAGCTTAGCGCTTTCATCAGCTCTGGGTTTTGTGAATCGCGCTAACGCTAAATAAAGTACCGGCGTGAGATAAAGGGTAAACACAACGGCAATCCCCAAGCCGCCAAAGACCACCCAACCTATAGCATTACGGGCTTCAGCGCCTGCTCCCGTTGACAATATAAGCGGCAGGCCACCGAGTATAGTCGAAACAAGTGTCATCATAATGGGGCGAAGTCGCACTTTACCCGCTTCAACAATGGCGTCATAAATATCAAAGCCCTTATCGCGCAATTGGTCAGCAAATTCTATTAAAAGAATGGCGTTTTTGGCCAAAAGACCAATTAACATCACCAACCCAATCTGAGAATAAATATTAATACTCGTACCCGTTAAAAATAATGCGTAGACCGCGGCAGCAATACCGAAAGGTACGGTGAGCATGACCACAACAGCGCTGTTAACACTTTCAAACTGCGCTGCGAGTACTAATAACACAATGATAAAAGCCAGTACGTAAGTTAGCGCGACTTGTTTGGATGTTTCTTCAAAAGTTTGCGCTTCGCCTAAAAATACAAGGCCAATACCATCAGGTAGTGTATCGAGGGCAAGCGTGCGAATTTGTTGCACCACTTCACTAAGTGCCACGTCCTCTGGTAATTCCATTTCTACTTTTATTGCGCGGCGTTGCGCTTGACGCTCAAGCTCTGCTGCTACCCCTTCTTCAGTTATATAAGCCACGCTAGAAAGCGGTACCAAATTACCGTCAGTACTTTTCACATAAAGGCTCGTAAGTTCTGACGGGTCAAGCGTGCTGCGATTATTGGTCTGCAACATAATAGGAATGGCTTGATCGCCTACGTTCAAGTCGGCAATGTCATCGCCGTTGACCGCAGCCCGGAGTGTGCTGGCAATATCGGTAAGCGGGACGCCGAGTTCTTCGGCGCGGCGTCTGTCGATGTTTACCCGCATTTGAGGCTGGGTAGGGTCGTAACTAATACGAGGCCTGCCAAGCTCAGGCAGGGTGTCTTCTAATTGCCGGGAAAAGCGCTGTGCAGCCTTAAATATATTCTCGTACGTGTCACCGGTAAGGGCGATTTCAAGACCTCCACCTTGCCCGCGAAGGTTAAGGCTGTTACCGCCAAATGCGTTGCCCGGCGCGCCAGGAATTTGCTGTAGTTTAGGACGAATCTCGTTAACGACGTCTTGCAGCGACGTGTCTCGTTCATCCCAATGTTTGAGCGGTGCCGTGATAAAGACGATATTAGGATCCCATGATCCAACGACCGTATAAATCGAGTCGATGGTGCCGTTTTCTACATAAGGCAGCAGCAGCTCTTCCATTTTCTCTGCTTGTCTGTCCATAAAGTTAAGTCCTGCGCCGTCAGGCCCACGGGCAAATATGCGTATGGTGCCCCTGTCTTCGCTTGGCAATAGCTCATTATCGATGTTTTGCGCCAGAATGTAGGCACCGCCGCCGGCGGCTAAGCTCAATATGCCCACAACCCAGCCATATTTAAGCGCTTTGAGTAGCGACGCTTGGTAAACCCTTAAACACGCGTGGCCAAAACGGCCGAACGTTTTGCTAAATAGGCCGGTTTTACTGGTTTGTTTTACCTTCAAACGGGCCGTTAATGCAGGTACAAGAGACAACGCTACAAAAGAGGAGATAACCACTGCACCCGCTAATACGCCACCAAATTCTCTAAACAAACGCCCTGCGGTCGAAGGCAAAAACGCAATAGGAATAAATACAGAGGCAAGTACGGCTGTGGTGGCAACCACAGCAAAGAAGACTTCTCGAGTGCCTACTACGGCTGCAGCGCGCGCACCTAGTCCCATGCTTCTGCGGCGCTGAATGTTTTCAGAAACGACAATGGCGTCGTCAACTATCATTCCGGTGGCAAGCACCAAAGCGAGCAAAGTGAGTATATTTATGGAAAAACCCATTCCCCAAATAATAGCAAGTGCACCGGCAAGCGATACGGGAATAGAAAGCGCTGGGACAATGGTTGCACGCCATGAGCCAATAAATACAAGAAGGGTAACCACCACAAGAGCTATGGTCAGGCTAAGGGATACGACCACTTCTTTAACTGAATCTCGAATGAATTCAGCATCGTCAGCGGTAACCACAATATTCATATCCGCAAAGCGTTTATCAAGGTCTTCGACCATTGCCAACACTTCATCTGATATTTCAATAGTATTTGAACTGGCCTGGCGTATTACGCCTACACCAATAACAGGCGTACCGTCCAAACGGACTACGCTGGTGGTGTCCGCTGGGCCAAAGTAAACACTGGCCACATCGTTAATACGTATATCACCGGTGACAACAATATTACCTACATCTTCAGCAGATACGGAGGTGGCATCGGCCCGCACAATTAAGGCTTGCTCGGCCGATTGAATACTACCTGCAGGAACATCAAATGGCGCAAGGGCGAGAGCATCGCCAATATCACTCATCGACAAACCAAAACTGGTTAAACGAAGAGGGTCAACAGATACACGTAAAACGCGCTCTCGGTCACCATTTAGCGTTACGTCGGCAACACCTGGAATACTTAAAAACAAAGGCGCGACATCGGTATCAACACGTTCGGTTAGGGTCTCCATATCTAACGTATCGCTAGATATGGCCAAACTTACCACCGCTTGTGCGTCACTGTCAGCGCGAATAATCGCTACTTGTTCAACGTCTTCGGGAAGCTGGCGTTGAACACGGCTAACCGATTCGCGAACCTCGTTCGCCGCATCTTCTAAATTCACGCCAGGTCGAAATTCAACCCTTACTCGGGCAGAGTTTTCTTCACTTTGTGCGTATATGTTCTTAACACCGCTTACTCGCGCAACAGCACCTCCTAGGCGCCCGGTTACCTCGGCGTCGACGGTTTCCGGTGACGCGCCAGGAAATTGCGCAGTTACCGTTACTCGCGGGGTGTCTACATCAGGAAGTTCACGAACTTCTAGGCCACTTAGTGCGGCAAGCCCGGCAATAGCAATAAGCAAGTTAAGTACAACGATAAGAACCGGACGTCGTATCGACAGAGAGGGTAAATCACTTACCGAAGAAGATAGGTTTGAATCACTCACCTTGAGGCCCTCCGGCCAACTCGGTGGTAATTTCTTGCCCGGAACGTAAACGCTGAACACCTTCTGAAATTAGCGTGTCACCTTCTTCAATATCACCAAAAACTAAAATTGTTCCTCTTAGGCGTTGGTGAACGCTTACATCGACTTTTTTCGCTTTGCCATCTTCAGCTAACCAAATATAGGCTCCGGTTGCTCCCCACAATAATGCTGCTTCTGGAATGGCTGCAAATCGGTCGCCTTCAATACTTAAATTAACGCGGAAACTCATGCCCGGACGAAATTGATCCGATGAGTTGTCAAGCAGTGCTCGGGCGCGAAGGGTTCGGTCTGCTTCATTGATGCGAGAGTCTACTTGTGCAATTTCTGCTTTTACACGCTTCTCTTTGTCGCTCCACGGCTCAAGCGTAACATTCGGCGCATTAAGTAACACGGGTAACGCGGCTTCGGGCGCCTTAAAGTTGATGAAAAGTTTACTTCTGTTGTCTAGCGTAGTGATAACGGTTTGCTCGTTAATTCGGTCGCCAACTTCAACCTCAGTAAGCCCGACTACGCCATCGAATGGCGCGATAATGTGTCTATCTTCTAAATCGGCTTGCGCTTCTTCAAGCGCAACTTCGGCAAGATCACGTTGCGTGCGAGCAAGGTCAAGTTCGCTAACGGGCACTGCGCCTTGTTTATAGCTAGAAGCCAAGCGTTCTACCGTACGCTGTGCATCTTCTAAGGTAAGCTTCGCGCGTTTAAGCGCTGTTTGCTGGCGTCTGTCGTCAAGACGTACTAGCACTTTCCCTTTTTCTACTGATTGGCCAGGAACAAAGTTGATTTCAGTAACTTCGTCAGAAACGGCAGGGTAGAGCACGATAGAGCGTACCGCTTCTGCACTGCCCACCGCTTCAACTTTGCGCGTTTCGTTCATAAACTCAATGGGCTTGGTAACCACGAGCTTAGCTTGTCGGTCGCCCATAAACTGCGCGTTGGCAGTGGGTATCATCACTAAAAAAAGAGCACAAAGACGTGTCCATGTCTTCATCGCATCATAGACTGAATTTTTCATTTTAAACCCGTAGCGTTATTAAGGCCTGTCGAACGTTGTTGTACATTTTTACAGCGGCCTCGTTTTATTGTTTTACCAAAGCGACCATTAATTAGGCGATTGGTTAACCTCGTTGTTTGTACCGTATAGCACCACAGGCGGTTCAGCTAAGCAATTGCAGTTCAGCGTATTCCCTGTACAAGGTATCGCTTTTCATAAGAGAAGCGTGATCGCCGCTACCTACAACTTGGCCTTGGTCCATCACTAAAATGCGATCTGCGTGCTGTACTGTTGATAGTCGGTGAGCAATCACAATGCTCGTTTTCCCTACCATCAAACGGTCAATAGCTTGCTGAACCATACGTTCACTCATGGCATCTAGAGCGCTGGTGGCTTCATCAAGCAGTAGAATAGGGCGGTCAGCTAGAATGGCACGGGCGATGGCAATCCTCTGCTTCTGACCGCCAGAGAGTTTAACGCCTCTCTCACCTAATTGCGTGTTATAGCGCTCATCTAAGTTATCGATAAACTCATGGGCAAAGGCTTTTTTGGCTGCGCTAATTACTGCCTCATCGCTAGCTTCTGGATTGCCGTAACGAATGTTTTCTAGCACGGTATCTGCAAAGACCACGGGTTCTTGCGTGACCACCGCAATGTGGTGACGCAGGTGCTCTACTGGCATTGTATCGATGGGCGAGCCATTAAATAAAATTTGCCCGGAGGTGGGATCGTAAAAACGCATTAATAATTGAAACAGGGTAGTTTTACCCGCCCCGCTAGCGCCCACGAGGGCAAGTCGTTCCCCTTCACGAATATCAATGTTTAGGTTATCGAAAAGAGGTTTACTATTGGGGTAGGCAAAGCTGACATTTTCTAGCTGAATTCTAGGGGCCGCTTTTGATATGTCGATGTTAGTGGCGGCAGATTTCACCGGTATTCTGGCATGGGTGTTAGCACTTTTAATCGCAGGTTCAGTGGTAAATAATTCGTACAAACGCTCACTGGCACCGACACCTCTTTGCACTTCACCAATTACTTCGCTAATGGTGGCTACACTACCCCCTGCCATCACGGCGTAGAAAAGAAAAGCGGAAAGTTCACCTACTGTCATTGTGCCGTCTAGCACTTGGCGCGCACCCACCCACGCGATAAAGATAATGGCTGTCATGCTAATACACATAATGCAGCCAATAAGCAAAGAGCGATAGTGAATACGCTTTTTAGCCACATCCATAGCAAGCTCTACTTTTTTAGAGAAGTGCAAGCGTTCTGCATTTTCGGCGGTATAGGCCTGTACGGTCATTATTTCGTGAAGACTTTCATCGATACGGGCGCCTAAATCAGCTACTTTATCTTGGCTTTCTTTCGCGTATCGGCGTACCTGTGGTGCTAATACCTTTATTGGTACTAAAACAGCTGGAACTGCGACAATCACGCAAAACGTTAGTAATGGACTTGAAAAGGTCATTAGTATTAAAGCGCCGACAAAGGTAACCACAGAACGTAAAGTCATAGATAGACTCATACCGACAACAGTCTGAATAATCGTAGTGTCACTGGTAAATCGAGAAATGACTTCTCCGGTTCTAAGCTCTGCAAAAAACGAAGGGGGGAGAGACAATAAATGTGAGTAAACTTGATTTCTAATATCAGCGCTTACTCGCTCGCCTAACCAGGTCATAAGGTAAAATCGAGCGTAAGTCGCCAGGCAGGCAACAATCGTAATAGCAAGTACCATTACAGTTGCTTTATTTAATGTATCTGCCGCGTTTTCAATAAAGCCACTGTCGATGGCATACTTTATTCCTTGCCCTAAAAGTAGCCACGCAATAGCCGCGGTGAAAAGAGCAATAACCGCCCCTACAACGCGTGACTTGTAGTGAAGTAAATGTGAGCCAATCCACTGTAATACTTGTTTTGTCGATACATCAGCTAGCGGTGTTGTCAAAATTACCTCGTTGTGCGCATTACTTCTTGATAGCGGTGTGTTTACAACACCATTTAATATTGATGTTTGGATTATACGGCAAAGTAGGTACATTAGACGTCAGCAATGCGATTACAATGGCAGTATATACGCTGGGATGAAAATAGAGGGGGCTATTCATGTGCAGCTGATGCTGTGCGTTTGCTGAAGAAATAGGGCTTGATGTCGAGAGTTTCGAATTGGATCTCAACAGTGAAAGTACAATTGAGCAATTAAATGAAGAAATGCATATGGCTCGTAGTATAGGCGCCCAGGGCTTTCCCAGCTTAATACTCAAATCAAACAAACTTGCCAAGGCGGAAGAGACAAAATCACGAGCGCTTAAAAACGCTCAGTGGCAAAACATACCTTACGATTATAATGACGCAAGTGTAACCCTACGTCGTCTGTAACCGTTATTGAAAAAAGCGCGTACTTTTAAACTGTGCCTTCCTTGCATTGTTCAAGGCGTAAATCTCCCACCGATTTTGGGTATTCAACACGGGTTGTAACGATGTCAGAAACAGGGACGCCAGAATCCGTATCTTGGAGCCATACTTTCATATCGTGATGGTCACGAGATTGGTTGAGCGAGTAACGCTTGCCGCCTTCTAAGTTTACATCTAGCCTAACTATCGCCTCGCGAGTGGTACCATCAGGCAGGTCAGTGTTTACGACACTGGCTTGAACAAATAGAACATGCTCTCCCGGCACAACATCCCGAAGAACTAACGCACCGTTAGGGCGTTGGTTAAAACACATCAACTTTACGTACTCTCGCTTATTGTCAAAGGCTTCTCCGCGGTTAGCGAAAAAGTCTATACGAGCTTCATTGGGTTGGACTTCTGCTTGTTGTGTGACCATATCTGTAGCGGATGAACACGCGAAAAGTGGAGCAATTGATGTAGCGAGTATGAGTGATGATAATTTCATTCGAATAATCCTTCTTCGTGATCCATTTACTGAAGCCTTTGATTAACAAATGCGCCAGAGAAAAACTAAAACCCAGTTAACTGCCATCCTTTAAACTGCATATGGCTTAAGTTTTTTATCCACACTAAATCCTAGTGCTACGTTAACAATACACCACCAGATGATATTTTAAAGAAATTTGCGAAAGATCATGCATGTGTATTTGCGTTCTTAGGCCATCGCCTACTTACGGGAGCGATATTGAACTAAACAAAGGATAAATCAGGTTTTTACTTGCATTGAACGGTGATATCCGTATAATTCGGCGGCCTTCCAATTGGCGTCTAATTTTTAGACGTTAAATGAAGGCTTAAGTTAACGGTAACGCTACAACGAGTTTGAGGCATTTATGGTTACTATTCGTTTACAGCGTGGTGGCGCGAAAAAGCGTCCATTTTATCAACTAGTGGTTGCTGATAGCAGCCGTGCAAGAAACGGTCGTTTCATTGAAAACATCGGTTTCTTCAACCCAACTGCACAAGGTCAAGCGGAGCGTCTTCGCGTAGATCTAGAGCGTGTTGATTACTGGGTTGGCGTAGGCGCGAGCTTATCAGATCGCGTATCTAGCTTGGTAAAAGAAGCGAAAAAATCTGCAGCGTAAGCTGTTATTAACTGGTGGTATAGATGAGTCTAGCGTCTGACAAAGTGATTGTTGGCAAAATTGGCGCACCGTACGGTGTTAAAGGTTGGGTCAAAATCAACAGCTATACAGAAACGCCAGAAGGTATTTTCGAGTATGCGCCATGGTTTATTGGCGAAGAAAAAGAATACCAAATTGACCAATGGCGACCGCACGGTAAAAGCCTCGTTGCAAAAATTGTGGGCGTTGATAGTCGAGACGATGCAGAGCGCATCAAAAACTTGGATATCAACATAAACGCTTCACAGCTGCCTGATTTAGGTGACGAAGGGGTTTATTGGCGTGAGCTCACCGGCATGAAAGTGGTAACAACGCAAGGTTACGACTTAGGTGTGGTGAAAGAAGTGTTTAATACAGGTGCTAACGACGTGATTCACGTTAAAGCGAATGTAGGCGATGCTTTTGGTCAAAAAGAAAGACTATTACCTTTTGTGTTCGACGAAGTCGTACAAGAGGTGGATAAGGAAGCGAAGGTCATTAAAGTTGACTGGGACCCGGGGTTTTAAGTGACACCGGAAAAGTGGTTCGGCGTTGTTAGCCTGTTTCCAGATATGTTTGCCCCATTCACTCAGCAGGGTGTAATAGGGCGAGCTGTGAAGTCTGGAACCGTAATGGTTGACACGTTTAACCCCCGTGACTTTACTCATGACCGCCATCGCACAGTTGACGACCGCCCCTACGGAGGCGGCCCCGGCATGTTGATGATGGTAAAACCGCTTACCGACGCAATACAGGCTGCCAAGAAAGTTGGCGGCGAAAACAGTAAGGTGATCTACTTATCACCCCAAGGGAAACCCCTTGATCAGGCTGGCGTTCAGCGCCTAGCCAGTATCGACCGCACAATTTTAATTTGTGGTCGATATGAAGGTATCGACGAGCGAGTAATCGAAAGCCATGTAGATGAAGAAGTCTCTATTGGTGATTACGTGCTAAGCGGCGGTGAATTACCTGCAATGGTTCTTATGGACGCAGTTGCACGGTTAGTTCCTGGCGTGTTGGGGCATAAAGCTTCAGCGGTTGAAGATTCTTTCACTGACGGTCTTTTGGATTGTCCGCACTATACGCGGCCCGAAATACTTGATGGTCAAAAGGTGCCCGAGGTGTTGTTAAGTGGTGATCATGAAAAAATTAGGCAGTGGCGATTGATGCAGTCTTTAGGTAGAACCTTGCAGCGTCGCCCTGATTTGTTAAATCACCTAGCTCTGACTGAGGAGCAACAACGTTTGCTTGATCACTATCAAGCACTGTTGCGGCAAGATGACAGTTAACTAGGACGAGAGGATATGATGAGCAAAGTCAGTCAAGATATCATCAAGAAAATTGAGCAAGCACAGCTTAAAACTGATGTACCTGAGTTTGGTCCAGGTGACACAGTAGTTGTTAAAGTTCGCGTTACCGAAGGTGACAAAGAGCGTCTTCAGGCTTATGAAGGTGTTGTTATCGCTAAGCGTAACCGTGGTCTGCACTCGTCTTTTACCGTACGTAAAATTTCTAGCGGCGAAGGCGTTGAGCGTGTGTTCCAAACACACAGCCCGGCAGTTTCTTCAATCGAAGTTAAACGTCGCGGTGCGGTTCGTCGTGCTAAGCTTTACTATCTACGTGAGCGTTCAGGTAAATCTGCACGTATCAAAGAGAAGCTTAACTAAGATTACTAATCCTTGCGTTATTGTTAACTTCGAAAAAACCCGCTTCAAGCGGGTTTTTTTGTGCTTAAAATCCGATCTTTTTTCTGTTTTATCCATTACCTACATTAAGGTTTTTTAATAGAGAGCAGAATGACTTCCGAATATTTTATCGTGCTAGGCATTATCGGTGTTGCCTTCTTCGCTATATCAGGCGCACTGTTGGGACACGAAAAGAATATTAATGGTTTCGGTATAGTGGTTGTTGGCGTAATGACGGCATTAGGCGGCGGAACCTTAAGGGACCTATTGTTAGGTAAACCTATTTTCTGGGTAGATAGTTCTGAATACCTTTTAGCAACCTACAGCGCAATATTTGTTACCGTATTATTCATACGCTACTTCCCATCACCTTCAAATTTTTATTTCATCTTGATTGATACAGTAGGGCTTGCCATATTCAACGTGATAGGCATAGAAAAGGCATTGATTAGCGGAACAGGAATGATTGTCGCATTAACCATGGGGATGACGACAGGCATCTTTGGCGGTTTGATGAGGGACGTTGTTTGCCGAGAGGTTCCCTATGTTATGCGTGGTGATGTTTATGCCAGCGCTTGCTTCGCCGGGGGCCTTACTTATGCTGCGCTATTTGCGCTCGATATACCTTACATATGGTGTATTTTAGGCTCTATTGGCGTTACGGTGCTATTGCGGATTGCATCACTTCACTGGGGCGTCAATGTTGACCTGTTCAGAAAGCGAACGCCTAGACAACAGAAAAAAGAGAGTAGCACTGAATAGCCACTAGTGTCAGCGCTATACAAGGCTGTGTAAAACGCTCGCGTTACACAGCTTGCATGAGAAAAACGTTATTTAAACCATAAGGGTAAGCGCTTCAATCATGGGTTTATTCTCTATATTAATGGTGTGGATAATATGCTTATGCAGGCGCTTTTTATGCTCGGCAAAAATACTACGCTTTTTGTCGAAGGTTTTTGCATAGTTTACTGCGCCTTCTATCAAAGACGCCTGTGAGTCATATGCTTTTTCTACAACATGGTCGTCTTCTAACTCTTTACCAGAAACACGTCTGCCAGATAACTTCATTTCGTTAAAGCGGTAGTAAGGCATTGCCTTTTTGACAAACTCAATCATGCCCGGAAGAAAAGGAATAGATAGGTCAACTTCTGGAAAACAGAAGAAACCTTTATCTGCGCGCATAAACCGGAAATCACATGCGCACGCCAATATAGCACCATTGCCAAAAGCGTGACCGTTAATTGCCGCTATCACAGGAAGTGGGTAAAGCAGGAGTGTTTTAAACACTTCGTCCATGTCATACATAAACTGCTTGATCTCTTCAGTACGAGCAGCTTTCATCGCCGGCATCAGCCAGTCAGTATCAATGCCTAAGCTAAAACATTTTTCGTCGTTTGACGTGATCACCAGTGCTTTGCAATCTTCATTGCTTTTGATGGTATCTAATGCAGACAGCATCTCTTTGGCAAAAAGCGGGTTGTGGCGGTTTTCACCATTTTTCATGGTTAACGTGGCAACGTGGTCTGTGTAGGTGATAACTAAATTATGCATTGTTTTCTCGTTTTTATTGCGTTTTTGCAATAATACAAAATCCTTGAGAGGAATGAGAAATTTAGCTTATTTATGTTGGTTAATTATTCTAGCAGCGGTTAAATGACCGAATCCTAACTGCCGGTCATTATTTAATCGAATGCTATCGATGCTTGCCAATAAGTCACGCTGTTTTGCTACGAATCTAGCTTAGAATAAAGTATTATTCGTTATTGCTTGCGCTATTACGCTTAAGTTGTTAAAAAGTCAATGACGTTAAAGAAATATAGAAAAAGCTGGTTGTACAATAAAGTTTACATGCCGATTGCACACTCTTTTAGCGTTTTAGTTTTCCGTTTTTTATTTGAAGTTAAGAGAGTAAGAGAGCTCCCATGATCAAGGACACCGTAAATAATGTTCACGTAAGTACAGAAGATGTACTTATTACCCCAGAAGCGTTAAGCGCTGAACTGCCTGTTTCAGACAAAGCGCTCGCCGCCATTTCTGATTCTAGAAAAATCGTTTCAGATATTATTCATCGCCGCGACCATAGAATGCTAGTTGTGTGTGGTCCATGCTCCATTCACGATGTAGAAGCTGCGAAAGAATACGCGCTTAAGCTGAAAGAACTTCACGAGTCATGCAAAGATACACTCTTTCTTGTAATGCGCGTTTATTTTGAAAAACCGCGCACTACTACAGGTTGGAAAGGCCTAATAAATGACCCCCACATCGACGGCACGTTTGATATTGAAACGGGCTTACGTAAAGCAAGAGAACTACTGATTTGGCTAGCAGAGCTAGAGCTGCCTGTTGCAACCGAGGCGCTAGACCCAATTAGCCCACAGTATCTGGCAGAGTTATTTAGCTGGGCGGCTATCGGAGCGCGTACATCTGAATCTCAAACTCACCGTGAAATGGCAAGTGGTCTTTCTATGCCAGTGGGTTTCAAAAATGGTACAGATGGAAGTTTAGATATTGCGATTAATGCCCTTAAATCGGCCGCATCTGGCCATCGCTTTATGGGTATTAATAAGCAAGGTCAGGTAAGCATTATTGGGACCAGCGGTAACCCAGACGGCCATATTATCCTTCGTGGTGGTAAGCAGCCTAACTATGACTCTGTGTGCGTGTCTGAGTGCGAAATTGAACTACAAGATGCGGGCCTAACCGCGGGCTTGGTTGTTGATTGCAGTCATGCTAACTCGTCTAAAGATTATCGCCGTCAGCCGTTAGTTGCGCAAAACGTGGTGAACCAAATTCTTGAAGGCAATCAGTCTATCATTGGCGTTATGCTAGAAAGCCACTTAAAGCCTGGTAATCAAAAAGCAGAAGGCAAAAAGCCTGAAGAACTAGAATACGGGGTTTCGATTACAGATGGTTGTATCGACTGGCAAACCACAGAAAACTTAATTACTCAAACCAGAGATAAATTAATAACTGTGCTACCCTTACGTCAAAATAAGCGCACGGTGGCTTAAGCCTATTAGCCTACGTGCCGTTTGATTCAAGGACAAGACACAATGGCCGAATTTTCGCAGCAGTTAAAAAAGCTTGATACGCTGCGTGAAGGTATCGACGAGCTGGACTCTCAGCTCGTCGAGTTACTCGCAAAACGCAATCAAATAACCACTCAAGTCGGGCAAATAAAAGCCGAAGCTGGTATGCCTGTATACGTACCTGAGCGTGAAAAGGCGCTTATCGCCTCACGCCGTGCGCAGGCCGAAGCATTGGGTGTATCGCCTGACTTAACCGAAGACCTGTTGCGTCGCGTAATGCGAGAGTCTTACCATACTCAAAATAATAATTATCGCTGCGTTAAACCTGATGTGGATAACGTGGTTGTGATCGGCGGGGCAGGTGCCCTTGGCCGAGTATTTGTGAGTTTGTTTGAACGCAGTAATTACCAGGTTTCAATTGTTGAAAAAGAGGACTGGGAGAGCGGAAAAGCGACAGCGCGGCTAAGCGTTGCATCTTTAGTTGTTGTGGCCGTACCCATCAACTTGACCGAAGCCGTTATCGAAAAGCTCACCATGTTGCCGGACGATTGCGTACTAGCGGATATTACCAGTATCAAAGCAAAGCCGTTAGAGGCAATGCTTACGGTGCACAAAGGCCCAGTGGTGGGGTTACACCCTATGTTCGGCCCAGACGCCCCGGGTATGATCAAGCAGGTTGTTGTGGTGTGTGAGGGACGAAGCCGCGACAAATATGCTTGGTTAATCGAGCAAATGCGCATTTGGGGAGCGACCATACATGACTCTACTGCGCAAGAGCACGACCAGGCCATGGCCTATATACAGGTTATGCGCCACTTTAACACCTTTGTGTATGGACAACACTTAAAAGGTGAAGATCCTAACTTGGAATCGTTGACCATGTTTAGCTCACCAATCTATCGGCTAGAGCTAGCAATGGTGGGTCGGTTATTTGCTCAATCACCTCAGCTCTACGCAGATATTATCTTTAATAATCCCGACAACTTTGCCCTTCTTAGACGTTTTTACGAGCGATTTGGCCTTGCGTTGTCGTTGCTTGAAAGCGGAGATAAAAAAGGGTTTGTAGAGCAGTTTATGAAGGTGGGGGCATGGTTTGGTGACTACGCGAAAAAATGCCTGGTAGACAGCAAACAAATGTTGTTAAAAGCGGATGATGGCCAACTATTACGGGATAAATAAGTATTCGGTATCAGCGACATAGGTAAAACGAAAGGCGAGCTTAAAGCTCGCCTTTTTGTACTAGTCAGCTAATGCACTTGCCGCAGCTACTTTAGTCGGGCTAATTTCTTCACTTGGGTAGCATCCAAGTACTTTGATGTAGCGCGTTATGCCACGTAGTGAGTCTAGCGCATTTTGGACGGGGCCGTCCTCTACGTTGCCCTCAACATCAATATAAAACATTTCTTCCCATGGGTTACCCGGAATAGGGCGTGACTCTAGCTTAGTCATGTTAATACTGTTTTCTCTTAGCACTAGCAGTGCTTCAACCAGCGCCCCAGGTTTTTGAATGGTCGACATCACAAGGGTGGTCTTGGCCGGCACTTGAAGTGGCACCACAACAGGGTTGCGCGCAACGACAATAAAGCGACTGTGGTTTTCTTTTTGATTAGCTAAATTACTCTTAATTGCCATCAAGCCATATAAGTTACCGCCAGCTTCACTGCCTATTGCTGCCACATCGTCCCGTTTGAGCTCGCTCACGGTCAACATGGCAGATGACGTGCTGTCCATAGTTTTTACTTCTACATTGCCTAGCTCCGCAAGGAAATGGCTGCACTGAGTAAAAACTTGAGGGTGGGCGTACAGCGTTTTAATTTTATCTATGCTGGTATCACTTCCCACTAAAAGAGTATGACGGATGGGGTGAGTGAGCTCGCCAATAATACTTAATTGGGTGTGCTGAAGCTGGTCGTATACTTCGTTGATACTGCCAGAAGTCGTATTTTCAATTGGTAGTACCGCATAGTCAGCTTCTGTGCTTTCCACTTTATGAATGATTTCGGCGAAACTCTGACAGCCAATTTCTAACAGCTCGCCAGGGCGACGTGAGAAGTACTTCTGTGTTGCAAGGTAAGAGTACGAGCCTTTGTCACCCAAAAACGCCACACGGTTTAACGGAAGCGTGCTACCAGGATTTGCGCGTTCAGCAAGCATTGCCTGTTGGTTTAACACCGAGTCTTCAATAATGACATGGAAAATTTGAGTCACGTAATGGGGGTCTAGTCCAATATCTTGACCTTCTTTTATCAGTCGTACTAAGAGCTGCTCTTCGCGCTTTTGATCTCTCACAGGAATGTGATGTCTAATTTTTGTCTCAGCGACTTCATTAGTTAGCTTTCTGCGTTCTGAAAGTAAGGTAAGTAACTCACTGTCTAGTGCGGTAATTCGCTCTCTAACAGTATCTAGTGCATTGTCTGACATATCATTCCCGTGCGTATCTTGTAAGAAAATTCTGCTAAAAAAAAACCTCCCGGGTGGGAGGTTTTCATGCATGTAGCTGCGCCTCCCTAAAAAAAGGATGTAAACGCAAAAAAGAAAATGGCTACGTGCTTTATATTCTGTTTCATACCTTTGAATGTATGTTGAACACCTGTTGGTGTCAACCCATTTTTACAATAAGTGTTATTGTTTTTGTTATGGTGCACTTGAAAAAGTGATAAAAATAAGCTCGCCGTAGATTTTATGAGATTAATCTTCTACGGCGAACGTTTAAGGGGTGTATGAGGAAGTCATTAATTCCCGAGTAGGGCAGATAGCATTTGTCTAACTTCATTTGGCTCAAATGGCTTGTCACATAGTGCATTAACACCGGTCTGCTGGATATTTGCCATATGCGCACTATCAGCTGCCTCTGAGGTCACCATAATAATAGGGATATGGGTGGTTTCGGGGTTAAAGCGTATAAACTCAGACAGCTCGCGGCCGTCCATTTCGGGCATGTTGTAATCGGTAACTACTAAGTCAAAAGGCTCGTCTTTAATGAGCGTAAGTGCAGCGGCACCATTTTCAGCTTCTCGAATACGCTGTAGCCCCATGCCTTCAAGAACTCGACGTATATGATTTCTTGCCAACTTACTGTCATCAACAAGCAATACGCGGACGTCGTGAACGTCGAATAAATCCAGCTCAAGTTCGTCGTGATTAATTAAATCTAAGCTTGCATTAAGCGCGCGAGACAGATGGAGAGGTTCGAAGGGTTTAGGTAGAATGGCCGCCACTCCTGCCTGTTTAAACTCTTCTAATTTGCTGAGTCTATTTTCACTGGACACAAGCATGAAAGGAATACTTTTAAACGCTTCATCTTCTTTTATGAATTTTAGCAGTTCTAAAGCGGTTCCATCCTCGTAGTACATGGCGCTCACGATAAGGTCGGCGCCGTGCGCTTTTACAGCAGAACGGGCCTCTGAAAGGGTACTGACAGGGTCAATTTCCTTAACGTTTTCTTTTAATAGCAACGTAGTAATGATTTTGCGTTGCGTATCAGATGGTTCAACCAAAATAATATGTAAATCAGAAATTGACAGCTTTTCCATTTCAGACTCTTTTTGTTATATGTTTATGAAAAAGGGAGCTTGTGCGCTGGTGCGTTTAGTTAACCACCAGCAAGCTTAACTTTGTAACCTTTGTCGGTAAGCAGTGCTCTAAGTTTTTCTCTGTCATCGGTTTGTACCTCGATAACACCGTCTTTAACTGCACCGCCGCACCCACATTTCTTTTTAAGTTCTGAGCCTAGTTTCTTTAGATCGTCAGAAGGTAGGTCTAAACCTTTAATTAGAGACACGCCTTTACCCTTTCGACCTTTGGTTTCTCTGTGAATGCGAACAATGCCATCCGAAGAAACCGAGCGCTCATCTGCTTTTTGCTCAGGCTTTATTTTGCCACTCTCTGTACTGTAGACCAAAAGAGCGTCTTGCCAATCTTGCATAAATACCTCAATACGTTTTGTCTTTCCATCTTAATGACCTTATCTAAAACATAATTATACGAAAGTTTTAGATTTCACTGATGGCGATGTAGAAAAGTTCAACTAAGATAAGAATAGCAAAGATAAAAGCATCTGATGAAGCATTTCTGCGCACAACGTTAGGGAACGCATATGGAAATAAGGTCGAGCTATCAAAATCAGGGACAAACCTTGATTATTGATGTGGGAACAAAATTTGATTTCAGTAAAGTAGAAGACTTCAGAAACGCCTACGATAAAATTGACGATGATGTTGCACATATCGCCGTGGATCTATCGCAAACCGAATATATGGACAGTTCTGCATTGGGCATGCTGCTTAATATGCAAAAATCTTTAGCTAACAAGGAATTGTCATACAGCATCGAAAACGCCCGTCCTCAGGTTGCGAAAATTTTAAAAATATCTCGTTTCGATAAGAAATTTGACATTAAGTAACGGCGAAGTGACGGCTGTGAAAATCCTTATTGTTGATGACGAAGCCATCAATCGTACATTATTGACCAATATGCTTTACAGCGCTGGTTATAAACACTGTATTGAAGCGGTAAATGGTGAAGAGGCGATACAGCATTTTATCGAAGAGCAGCCTGATTTAGTTTTGCTTGATGTGGTTATGCCGGGTCTTTCAGGCTTTGACGTTGCCGTGCAAATCCGCCAACTTGCAAAAGGTCCTTACTTACCTATTCTTTTTATTACCGCTTTAGAAGATAACGAAAGTTTAGTTCGCTGTCTTGAAGTTGGCGGAAATGACTTTGCGACTAAACCCTTCGACCGTCACATTTTAACTGCCAAGATTAAAGCGCACTTAAAAATACGGGCGTTAAGTGAGCACGTAGAGCAGCAAAACCAGAGGCTGAGGTTGTTTAACCAGCGGGTTGCCCGAGAGCACGCTATCGTTGAGCACATTTTTAGCCATGCCATCGTAAATCGGCCAGAGGTGTTGTCGCATTTTGACTGCTTTTTAAAACCAGCTGAAACGTTCAATGGCGATTTGTTTCTATGTGAAGCTAGCCCAAGTGGAGGGGTGTACTTTGTAGTTGGAGATTTCACAGGCCACGGCCTTGCCTCGGCTATAGGCGCGTTACCGGTGACACAGGCTTTTCAGGAACTCAGTCACCAAGGGGTATCCATTGCTGAAATAATCTGTGAGTTAAATCGCATCCTCATTACGTTTCTTCCAAGTGACATGTTTATGGCAGCGGTAGTAGGCGAGATCAACGCTGAAGGCAATCGCGTGAACCTTTGGCAAGGCGGTATGCCAGCTGTCATTATTCCCGCAAAAACAGATATGTCCTTGAGAACCATAACATCAAGACACATGGCGTTAGGTATAGTTGACGAACACGAACTCAATACCGATTGCGACGCCATTCGTTTAGGGCCAAACGAACAACTCATAATCTGTAGTGATGGTTTGATTGAAATTGCCAATGATAAAGGTGAGATGCTGCTTGAAGAAGGGTTGATTGATATCATTAAAGATCAAATGCAGAGCCATGAAAAAATTGAAGCCGACTCCCTTTTTCTTAGAGCGAAAGCACATTGTGGTTCAGCGTCATTCCACGACGATGTCACCTTAGTCGTATTTACTGCCAAACCTATTAGTATTCCTGTTTCACAGAAATTCGATGACGGGCTACCGTCCGTTCACGACATTGCCCTAGATGCGAAGCATTTAAAGCAACCAGATATTTTACAGCGAGTGTTGCAATTGGCAGGTCAGTGTGAGGGCATACAAAGTATTCGTTCAATAATTTATACCGTATTGTCTGAGCTTTTTAATAATGCCCTTGAACACGGTATCTTAAAACTAGACTCTAAACTCAAAGCTGATAGCTCTGGTTTTCAACAATACTACGAAAATCGCGAAGCCTCTTTGCAGGTTCTAAATCAAGGGCGAATAAATATTCGGGTTGAATCTGTACCATCAGACGGCAAAGTCCTTATCTCAGTAGAGGATAGCGGTGATGGGTTTGAGTGGGGCGGGGGGCGCAAGTTCTCTACTGCTTACACTACTCAGGAAGAAAGTTACGGGCGTGGCTTGCCGCTGATACATGCATTGTGTGAACGAATATGGTTTGAAAAAGGAGGCAGTAAAGTCGTTTGTCTTATCGACACGCAAAGTTAGGTCATCGCCATGCAATCTATTGCACAGGCTAAAAGTGCCTAAACTATCCAACCTATTAAGCAATTAATCGAATTTCTCTTTTTCTTAGTAAACATATTAGAAATACTCGTATCTGCGTACACCAACGCGCACAACGGCCACCCAAACTCTGAGGATTTATGCTGAAATCATTCCTTAAACTTTTTGAATACTCTCATAAACAGAACGAACCTGCCTATACTGTGGAATTAGCGACTGCAGCTTTGCTCAGTGAAATCGTTAATGCTGATAATCAAGTTACTGAGACTGAACGGGAAGAATACGAGAAGCAGCTAAGAAAACACGTTAACGTTGATGATGATGCGATGGCGCTGCTTCTTAAAAGAGGCCAAGAAACCGCAGATGATGCCATAGACCTTGTACATTTTACGCAAGTGCTGAACAAGCATTGCAATGCTGATGAAAGAGTGCGTGTTGTAAAAAGCTTATGGTCAATCGCTTATGCTGATGAATCCCTCGCCCCGCTTGAAGAAAGCACAATCAGGCAAATTGCTGATTTATTATACGTCCCTCACAGTCAGTACATTAAAACGAAGCTGGACGTTGTTGAAAACACTCAGTAACACTTGGGTTTTAACAAGCGCGCCATAGGTATTTAAAAATCCGTTTTATTTTCTTATCTCGTGCCGTACTATTGAGCGCATAATAATAACGAAATCGATACTGCGTAATGGTTCTTTTTACCTATTGCATATCGCCAGCTTGGCAAAGGCGAAGTAGTTCAGTAAGGCACAAACGTGTTTAAAACCTTAAAAATTTCTGTCGGGTTAGTCATATCCGTTTCTATGGCTATTTTGGCCACATCAATAGCTATTGTAAATAAGTTAGAACACAGTGAGTCAGTGATGACTGTTGTCGCGGATAATACGGCCGCGCTAAGTAACTCACTTGCGTTACAGCTTTCGATTTTAATGCAAAAAAATCCAGGTAATAATGCGTTACTTTCTTCTGTATTCCAACCGGTTAAAGAACACCCATATCTTCTTAGTGCAACCCTTTACGATAATGATTATAGGGTTATCTCGACAGTACAACCCAAGCAATCATTAAAATTTGACGATGAGGCAGTACCTACCTCTCCAGAGAATGTACCTTTTGGTATTGCACAGTATGAAGACGTGATCACCGCACATCAAATCATTGGCAGTAGCCTTTACCCAATGGGGCACCTGGTTATTTACGTTGATACCAATGAAGTTAAGGCTTCAAACTCAACTCGCCAACTTATTAAGCAAGTGCCATTTATTTTAGCATTCTGGCTATTGTGTACGGGAACATGTTTCTTTATTTTCTACCGTCTTCTCTCACCTTTAGCATCGTTGGGGAAATTTACCCAAGAGGTTTATGAATCAAAAGATTACGCGCTTAGAAACTCGATAGAGTCTTCTAACGAAGTCGGTCAGCTTGCCCGTAACATCAATAGCTTGCTGGATGCTATTGAAGTGGAGCTGCTGGTTAACTTTGAACAAAAGCAAACCTTGGTGGACCAGCAAGAGACCATGTCGAGGCTGGCTAATTTTGATAGCTTAACCGGATTGCCTAACCGACAGTTCGTACTTGATAACTTGCGTTTAGAGTTAGCAAGAGCGAAAAGAAATGACGAAGACTTATTGCTTCTATTTTTTGATTTAGATGGCTTTAAGGGTATTAATGACTCGTTAGGCCATGAAACTGGCGACCTTATTCTTATCGAAGTGGCAGATAGGGTGCAGTGTTTATTGCGTGATGGCGACCTGTTTGCTCGTTTAGGGGGCGATGAGTTTTTAGTGCTTCCTGATAGAGATGCTTCCACCGAACAAGCGCAACGTCTGGCTACCCGATTAATCACCGCTTTTGATGAGCCTTTTGAGCTTCGTGGGCTGTCATTGACCGTAGGTCTGAGCGTGGGTATAGCTACAGCGTCAGATGCAGGCTATGACCTAAGTGAGCTTATGAGCAATGCAGATTTGGCCATGTACCGGTCGAAGGCCAGGGGAAGAGGCAGTTACACGTTGTTTACGCCAGATATGGTCGAGTCTCATAAGCGTAAGCTTCATTTGGCAAACGGCATTGAACAAGGACTCTTAAACGATGAGTTTGTTGTTTACTACCAAGTTAAAGTGAGTAATGAAGGTGAGGTAGTTGGCGTTGAAGCATTAATCCGTTGGGAACACCCCGAGTTTGGGCTGGTTATGCCCAATGAGTTTATACCCATTGCAGAGCAAGGGGGCAAAATAACGGCCATAACCCGCTGGATCATCAAGCAAGTTTGTATTGATATGCCAGATTTAAAGCAATGGGCTTTAACACCATTCAGAGCGTCGATTAACTTATCGGGGCACGACCTGAGGAGTAATCAACTTTTTGACTATATCTACAATACTTTCAATTTATATGACATAAATCCAGAAAACGTTGAGTTTGAGGTTACCGAAAGCGCTTATCTTGAAAATTTTGCTTTATCCAATAAGTTTTTCAGACGAATAGCGAATATGGGGTGTGCTATCGCCCTAGATGACTTTGGTACAGGGTATTCGTCGTTAAGTTACCTCACTCAAATTAATATCGATACATTGAAAGTAGACCGGCAATTCGTTACGGAACTTCAAACTTCCGAGCGCAGCCGACTGGTTACCGGTGCAATTATCGATCTTGCAAAGCGCCTTTCTCTTTCTGTTTGTGCTGAAGGTATAGAAAACCATGAACAGTGGGATTACCTCAGAGAACACGGGTGTGACAATGTTCAAGGCTTCCTGTTTAGCAAGCCTATCCCTCTTTCTGCGCTCGTGCGTTCTCCCTGCCGTTACGATGCCTCGGCGATGGCCTAGCACCGCCTACTGTGAACCTTTAACAGCTATTGTTATGGTTTCACAGTAGTGTTTCTTTATTGCAACACAATTTCTTTGTTCCTTTCATTGTGAATATCTAATTTTACAAAAGCCATTGATTTATAACCTATTTTAACTGTTGGTCTGAAAATGGCATAATAAAATTCAATGCAATTATGATAGTGGTTAATTGAAGACTAGTGATAGTATCTAGCAGCCTTTTTCTCTCTTCTTATTGTTAATGATTTGAAGCTAGTTAAGAGCGAAAGAGAAGGATTTTATAAGCATTTTGCGGAGGATTCATGATGAAACGTCTCGAAAAAGTTTTCATAGCACTTTGTGCTGTAGCTGCAGTACAAGCCATATCCGTAGCGGATGCGCACGCAAACCCCGCGCGCACGTTATTGCAGCAGTTAGACACAAACAAAGACGGTCTTATTTCTCTGAAAGAGTCAGTGCGCCATACTGGGCTGTTGCGTAATTTTGGGTTAATAGACGATAACGAAGATGGCAAGCTTTCTGAAGCCGAATTGGTGAAAAGTGAGTTAACGCCGGGTAATAAAAAGCTCACAGCAAGTGAGTAGATAAAACACGACAAACTAATGAGGGTAAGGTTCTGATAAACAAGGTTTCGTTGAGCGAGCGCTTAGTACAGCTGGGCTCGCTGAGGCAGTTAACGCTAGGTAGTTTTTTACTTGCCCTCATTCCCCTTATTGCCTTACTTTGGCAAAGTCAAAGCGACTTGGCTAAAGTAGGTAAAATGACAACATTAGAAACCCGTTTTGTGGTAGATGTTGTTAGCGATATGCAGCGCCTTGATAATGCCGTTGTTGACGTTGAAAGAAGCGTTCGCCAATTTGCCGTTTTGAGAAACGAACAAGTAGCATCTCTTTCCGACAACGCAATAGAGCAATTTGCCGTAGCCGCAGATAATCTTTGTCAGGCGTTGTCGATACCCACGACCTGCTCTCGACTTTCTGAGCAGCTATCCCAATTAGCTGAATACCGAACTATTGAAGATCAACTGCTGTTGAATGCCTATTTAGCGTCAGTTGGCGACAGCGTCGAACTACTACGTGACGATGTTGAAGCGACAATTAACGAACGGGTTAAGCTTCAACAAGACGACCTAAACGCAATGCAAGCGAAGCAAGCGTGGTCTACCGCCATGCTGGTCAGCGTATCGTTGCTTCTTATACTATTAGGTAGTCAACTTATTGTTAACCCTGTTAATAATCTCAAAAAAATTATAAGGATAATGGCGCGAAGTGATGGCCAGTTACCGCCGTTGTCGCGTCAGGCACCTAGAGAGTTGATTGATGTCGAAAAAGACTTACATTGGCTTTATGACAGACTTCAGCAGCTTGAACACATAAGAACAGCACTGTTACGGCACGCCGCCCACGAACTAAAAACCCCTTTAGCAAGCATAAAAGAAGGGTGCAGCTTACTTTCTGAAAACGTAGTAGGCGAGCTGAACAAAGGGCAGCGAGAGGTTCTCTCGCTACTTACAGCAAGTACCCAACGCTTAAACACGCTTGTTGAAAAGCTACTCGACTATAACCTTCTGTTACAGCAAGCGCAGCCTAAAATGGTAGTAAGCGATGCCAACAAGCTAGTTTCGGCATGTTTAGAAGACTATGCATTGGCTATTCAAGATAGAGAGGTTGATGTGAATATTACCTCACCCGAGGTTAAAATAGACGAGGAATTATTTAGAAGAGTTCTTGATAACTTGGTGTCTAATGCTGTTGCACATGGTGCAGTGGGTAGACCTATAAACATACATCTTTATAACGAAAATGATAATCTTGTACTAGACGTGGCTAATCGCGGTAAACGCATTGCTCCAGAGTCAGTACACACCTTATTTGAACCTTTCATTCGAGGAACGGAACCGAGAAACGATAATGTAATTGGGACTGGGTTAGGTTTATCTATTGTTGCTGATTGCGCTCGACTAATGCATGGTGATGTACGCGTGGTAGATGTAGACTATGCCGATGTTTGCTTTAGAGTGACCATTCCGCAGCAGGAAAAGTAAAAATGAGAATAAGTGGTTTAATTGTCGCCTTACTGGTACTGACAGGATGTCAGAGTTTAACCAGAAATAACGACAACACCAACGAGGCCGAAAAGGTCTCGCCGGTAGCAAAAGTAGAGCGCGGTTTTTGTTTGTTTGATGAACCGCCACAAACCTTTGAACACAATTGCGATGCAACCTATTGGTTAAACAAATGGATAGACGCAGCGAACCAATCTTGGCTTAAGCGCAAGCATACGTTGAAGTCACTCAGTGATTCGGTATATGACACTTTGCACGCTTATATTCTGACGCTACCGAACGACACGCCGTATCAAGACAGGCTAAGGGCTCAACTAGCGGTGAATAACATTGCGGGTGGGTTTACGCCGGCTGCGCAAGAGTTAATTAATGTTGTTGCGGGGGCACAGAATAACCAAATCATGCAGCTCGAATCAGCAATGGTAGTATTAGAGCAAGAAAATACATCTCGTGGCGAGCAGCTAGAAGCGCTAAACAAAGAAGCAATAAACTTGCGCAAAAAATTAGAAGAATTGTTGCAAATTGAAGCAACACTGATGGATAAAAACAGGAGTACACAACAGTGAGCGAAAAGGCGAGTAGTAACCCTAACTTATTGTTGGTTGATGATGATAAAAGCTTATTGCGCTTATTAACCATTCGCTTAGAAGGCGAAGGTTATGACGTCACGGCAGTCGAAGATGGCCAGTCTGCCCTACGCAAACTGCAAAATGACAGCTTTGATGTCGTGTTAAGCGACCTGCGTATGCCGGGTCTTGATGGGTTAAGCCTGTTTGAAGAAATAATGGGAATTAGGAAAGATATCCCCGTTATTCTAATGACAGCTCACGGCACCATTGCCGATGCAGTGGCGGCAACGCAGCGCGGCGTTTTTGGTTTCTTACCTAAGCCTGTGGATCACGACGAACTACGCACTTTACTTCAAAAAGCGTTAAGCCAGTCTCAAGCTGCGCAGCCGGGAGACTGGGCGAAAGATATCATTACTCGTTCTCCAGAAATGCTCAATGTGTTAGACCAAGCTTTTCGTATAGCTAAACGGGAAGTGTCAGTGCTCATAAGCGGAGCTAGCGGCACGGGAAAAGAGCTGTTAGCCAATGCTATTCACAAGGCTAGCAATAGAAGCGATAAACCATTTGTTGCCATTAACTGTGGCGCATTGCCAGAAAACCTTCTTGAATCAGAATTATTCGGTCACGCAAAAGGCGCGTTCACTGGAGCCGTTGCCGCTCATCCAGGGTTATTTAGGGAAGCCGACGGCGGCACTTTATTTTTAGACGAAATTGGCGATATGCCCATGACGCTTCAAGTGAAGTTGTTAAGAGCGCTCCAAGAACGTCAAATACGCCCAGTGGGCAGTAGTAAACATGTCGACATCGATGTGCGTATCATTTCAGCCACCCACAAAGACCTGCACAAGGAAATGGAAGAAAGCACGTTTAGAGAAGACTTGTATTACCGCTTAAACGTGGTGAATTTAAAACTTCCGTCTCTAAAATCTCGTAGCGAAGACATTCCGCTGTTGGCGCGTTCTTTATTACAGCAAAGTGCGCAGCGCCACGGTGTTAACGTTAGTCAGTTTTCTGATGACGCTATGCAGCAGCTGGTAACTTCATCTTGGCCGGGTAACGTACGTCAATTAGTCAATGTTGTAGAGCAGTGTGTAGCATTAACGCAAACGCCGGTGATCCCGCTTCATCTTGTTGAGCAGGCACTGTCTGCTACCAAGCAAAGCTGGCCAACACTAACCGAAGCGAGAGATGCCTTCGAGCAGCAGTACCTACATAAGTTATTAAAAATGACTGACGGTAACGTAACGCGGGCCGCTGAACTGGCTGGTAGAAACCGCACAGATATGCATAAGCTTATGAAAAAACATGAGTTAGATGCGGCCGATTTCAGGTAGTTAACTTTTAATTCTTTAAAAACTAACGGCGCGCCAGATAGCTTAAATACCGCCGTTAGTTTTTCTTAATTGTTCTTTAGTATGTTTTTTGACCTGTCACGCTGATCGCCAGCCGTAATCGACTATCTTTATATAAGGTGTTATGTATATGGTGATCAACTATGTTTTTGCATACCAACGTGGCAGCGCAGCAGGCCACTAATACCTTATTTGGCGTCAATAAAGGGCTTAGTCGTTCTTTCGAGCAACTTACTTCAGGGCTTCGCATCAATAACGCTAGTGATGATGCCGCTGGCTTACAAATTTCAACGCGCCTTAGTAATCAAATATTAGGTCTAAATTAGGCCGTTCTAATACAAGCGTAAACGTTGAACGAGCGAACGCGCAAGTTACACAGTCGGACTATGCCAACGTTACGTCCGAAGAAACGCGGTTTTCAATAATGCAACAAGCCAATATAAGCGTGTTATCTATGGCTAATCAAATACCACAAAACGTATTGTTTTTATTGCGTTGACTAACACTAAACTATTGCAAATGCTCTGAAAAGATAATGTTTTCAGTAATACGTGCGTACTGTTTTAATGTGTCTATGTTGTCACTAGAAAACGCTTTAGGCTCGTCATAAAGTAAACAAAGCGTACCTAATTCATAGCCATCCTTGTTACGCAATATAAATCCGGCATACGCTCTAATGTAGGTCTCACCCGTAACTAAGGGGTTATTAGCAAATATTTTGTCGGCCTTGGCATCAGGGACTATCAAATACTCTTCTTCAGCAATCGCGTAAGTACAAAAAGAGATATTACGTGGCGTTTCTGTTGCATCCATACACTGTCGAGATTTAAACCATTGGCGGTCTTCTGCCACAAGGCTAACTAGACAGGTTTTACATTTAAATTCTGTTTGTACTTGTTTCGTTAATGCATCGAGCTGTTCGCTGGGGGACGTGTCTAAAATATCTAACGATTCAAGCGCGGCAAGACGCGCCTTTTCATACTCATGGTTCATTGAAAGTCTATCGCGGTAATCTAAATATGAAAAGCTAGACCCACTAGTTTACAGTTTAATTAGAATAATACTATGCATTTAGAATAAAGGGTTTTGCTCAGGCTGGTGTTTTATCGAGAGGTTATTAAAAGCACGTGACGATGCTTGATAGTTATATAAATCAATAAATTGCTGGGCAAGCCAAGGGGCGTCTTTGTTATCGGGGCGATGGCAAAAGAAATACACGTCTTTCCCGTCATTTAGCCACTGATGGACTTTCTTTACCCACGGCGTTAAGCAGCGAAGGTTATCATCGTCTACATCGTTTCCAACGAACCGAACTACAGGCGTACTGCCGGTGGCAATCACATTAACTGGCACCCTAGGCTTCTTGTCTCTTACCTCTTCAAGCAGCGCATTATTACAGGGGCCAGTAAAAAGCGCCCGAGTATCCATAATTATGCGGTTAGCGTTATGGCGAATTAAAACCTGATTTAGCGCTTTTTCTTCATCACCCTTGGCAAAAAATGCTAAATGGCGTACCTCGACCGCTACATTCAGTTCAGTGGGCAGGGCTGCGAGAAACTGTTCCAATACGCCCAGTTTATCTGGGCCAAACGATGCGGGCAATTGCAGCATCATCACGCCTAATTTGTCTTTAAGAGGGGTTAGCAGTGAAAGCTGTTGGGCAACTTCTTCCTCACAGTGCTGCAGTTGATGCACATGCGTTATATTTTGGTGAAATTTAAAGGTAAAGCGAAAGTCATCGTTCACCGAGTTAGCCCAGCGTATCACCGCGTCTTGGTGAGGTAGAGAGTAAAACGTGGTATTTCCTTCCACCGTATTACATTCTTGGGCATAAATCGAAAGGGCGTTATCTGACTTCGGATAATTCGCGAACCACGTATTGGGCCAGTGGCTGTGTTGCCACATTGGCAAACCAATGTAGAGATTTCCGCGGGATATGGCTGAATTGTGCATATTTGTCATTGGGCTTTAGCAAGCATTTGTTTATACTATGCGGCCTTTAAATCATTACATTATGCATGTAGCTGACGGGCCAACTCACTGGCCAGAGAGTTTACGCGAAATTAGTCAAACTAATAAGCCCAAAACTCTGTTTAAAATTACGTCGAATTTACTACGTGCCGAGCAAGAGAAATTATCAGGGGTCAACGACCATGCGCACAGATTACTGTGGGAATATCGATTCATCATACATTGGACAAGAAGTTACCCTTTGCGGGTGGGTTAACAAGCGTCGCGACTTAGGCGGTGTAATTTTCATCGACTTACGTGACCGTGAAGGTATCGTACAAGTGGTGTTCGACCCAGACCTACCAGAGGTGCTATCTGTTGCTAATACCCTGCGCAGCGAGTTCTGCGTTAAACTTACTGGTAAGGTGCGTGCGCGTCCTGAAGGACAAATCAATAAAGATATGCGCACAGGTGAAATTGAGATCCTTGGCACTGGCCTTGAAGTGATCAATAAAGCTGACGTATTGCCGTTAGATTGGAACCAAGAAAACTCAGAAGAGCAGCGCCTTCGCTATCGTTACCTTGATCTTCGTCGCCCGGTAATGAGCCAGCGTTTGCAGTTTCGTGCAAAAGTAACCGGCGCAGTACGTCGTTTCCTAGAAGAAGAAGGGTTTCTTGATATCGAAACACCTATTCTTACTAAGGCTACACCAGAAGGTGCCCGTGATTACCTAGTACCGAGCCGTACCCACAAAGGTGAATTTTTCGCTCTTCCGCAATCGCCCCAGCTATTTAAACAATTGCTTATGATGTCGGGTATGGACCGCTACTATCAAATCGTTAAGTGTTTCCGAGATGAGGACTTGCGTGCTGACCGTCAGCCAGAGTTCACCCAAATCGATATCGAGACCACGTTTTTAGACGCCGATGGCGTAATGTCTATTACAGAGCGTATGATCCGCGATTTATTCAACAAAATGCTAGATGTTGACCTTGGCGACTTCCCGCGCATGACCTATGCAGAAGCCATGAAGCGCTTTGGTAGCGATAAGCCAGACTTGCGTAACCCGTTAGAGCTAACAGACGTTGCAGACCTGCTTGCAAACGTTGACTTTAAAGTATTCAGTGGCCCAGCAAACGACCCGAAAGGTCGCGTTGCGGCTATCCGCGTACCTGGCGGCGCCTCACTATCGCGCAAGCAAATTGATGAGTACACCAAGTTTGTAGGTATTTACGGCGCGAAAGGCTTAGCGTGGATTAAAGTTAACGACGCTACAGCAGGGCTTGACGGTCTGCAGTCGCCAATTCTTAAATTCTTAACAGAAGATATTACCAATGCAATTATTGAACGCTCCGGTGCTCAAAGCGGCGATATTCTATTGTTTGGCGCAGATAACTACACGGTTGTTACTGAAGCGATGGGCGCACTTCGCCTTAAGCTGGGTGAAGATTTCGAGCTTCTTGAAGGCGAATGGAAGCCGCTTTGGGTTGTTGACTTCCCAATGTTCGAAGAGTTTGACGGACAGCTTCACGCTATTCACCACCCGTTTACCGCACCGCGCGGCCTAACGCCTGATGAGCTTAAAGCCAACCCAGCTGAAGCCCTATCTGACGCCTACGACATGGTATTAAACGGTGTTGAATTAGGCGGTGGTTCTGTACGTATTCACAACGAAGATATGCAGTCTACTGTATTCAATATCTTAGGCATTGACGATGAAGAAGCGAAGAACAAGTTTGGCTTCCTGCTTGACGCACTACGCTTTGGTGCGCCGCCACACGCTGGCCTTGCATTTGGTTTAGACCGTCTAGTCATGCTTATGACAGGCGCAACCTCTATTCGCGACGTAATGGCGTTCCCGAAAACGACCACAGCAGCTTGCCCATTAACGTCGGCACCTAGCCCTGCAAATCCTCAGCAGCTTGAAGAACTTGCTATCGCTACGGTGAAAAAGCAATCGTAATTTATGGCGTATAAGAAGCCTGAATCTGCACTGGTAGTGTTGTTTGATCAACACTACCAAGTGCTGCTTTTACAGCGACAAGACGACCCCACCTTTTGGCAGTCGGTAACCGGCGCGTTAGAAGAGGGTGAGCTACCCATCGAAACCGCTTATCGCGAGGTGTGTGAAGAAATTGGTATTGATGCCAAAGCACACGGGTTTGTCCTTAACGACCACAAAAAACAAAATCAATATGAAATTCGTAGCCGTTGGCTACATCGCTACCCGCCAGGTACTGTGCATAACACAGAACACGTATTTTCCCTCCAGATAAACAGTGAACTACCCTTAATTTTGACTGAGCATTTGCAATATGAATGGGTGTCGAAAGAAGAAGCGTTAGCGCGTTTATGGTCCCCCTCCAATAAAGAAGCGGTATCTTTGTTTGTACCGAGTGTGCCTTAATGGTTATACTGGGTATAGATCCAGGTTCTCGGATTACAGGCTACGGTTTAATTGCGCGTAAGCAAGGTAAACTCGTGTATGTGGCTAGCGGTTGTATTCGCGTTGGTACGGCAGATTTGCCTTCTCGCCTTGCAAATATTTTTACCGGTGTTGGCGATATTATTCGTCAATATAAACCCGACCAGTTTGCTATTGAGCAAGTATTTATGGCGAAAAACCCTGATTCAGCGCTAAAGCTTGGTCAGGCCAGAGGGGCCGCCATTGTGGCAGCCACGCAAGCGCAACTTCCTGTTGCTGAATACAGCGCAAGGCAAATAAAGCAGTCGGTAGTTGGAAAAGGTGGCGCAGATAAAACACAAGTTCAGCATATGGTAAAGCACCTGTTGAATTTAAGTGGCACCCCACAAGCCGATGCCGCAGATGCCTTGGCCGTTGCCTTGTGTCATGCACATACCGAACAGAGCCTGATAAACATGGCAGGGCAAGCCCGAAAAACCGTTCGCGGCCGCTTGCGTTAACGCTGCCTAAAGCTAACGCTTTTACAGAGATAATTCATGATAGGACGAATTCGCGGTACGTTGGCTGAAAAACAGCCACCAGAAATTCTTGTAGATGTGGCCGGTGTTGGCTATGAAATTCACATGCCTATGACGAGCTTTTATCAGCTTCCAGCAGTGGGTGAAGAAGTCGTGGTATACACGCACTTTGTGGTTCGCGAAGACGCCCAATTGCTGTTTGGTTTTGCTGATAAAATGGAAAGAGGGCTTTTCCGAGAATTGATCAAAGCCAATGGTGTAGGCCCAAAGTTAGGTCTTGCTATTTTATCTGGAATGTCGGCAAGCCAGTTCTTGGCAAGTGTACAAAATGAAGATGTTTCTGCACTCGTCAGCTTACCGGGTATAGGTAAGAAAACCGCAGAGCGTTTAGTGGTAGAGCTTAAAGACCGCCTAGCAAAATTTGGTAAGGCGCAGAGTATTGCTGTGCCTCCCCCAAGTGGCGATTTGTTATCCACCAACACTATTGTTGCTGTGAACGACGCCCGTGAAGAAGCGCAAAGCGCGCTAATTGCACTAGGCTATAAACCTGCTCAAGCGAGCAAGCTAGTCGACAGCGTATACAAAGAGGGCATGGAAAGCGAAGCCCTTATTCGCGAATCATTAAAAGCGGCCATATAATGGCACTCAACGAAGACAGCGGTTCTTAGTCTGCCTGTCTTCACGTTACCGTTTAAAGTAGAACTATCATGATTGAAGCCGACAGACTGATTACGCCTGAAGCCAGTACCGAAGACGAGGTCATCGACCGCGCCATTCGCCCTAAAATGCTGGAAGACTATACGGGGCAGCCTCACGTATGTGAGCAAATGGAAATTTTTATTCAAGCTGCGCGCAATCGTGACGATGCGCTAGACCATCTACTTATTTTCGGTCCGCCAGGACTGGGTAAAACCACGCTTGCGAATATTGTGGCAAATGAAATGGGCGTGAATATTAAAACCACGTCAGGCCCTGTGCTTGAGAAAGCTGGCGACTTGGCTGCACTGCTTACCAACCTTGAGCGCAACGATGTATTGTTCATCGATGAAATACATCGCCTAAGCCCAGTGGTAGAAGAAATTCTCTATCCTGCAATGGAAGATTATCAGCTTGATATTATGATAGGCGAGGGGCCTTCCGCCCGTTCAATTAAGCTAGACCTGCCTCCTTTTACGTTGGTAGGCGCTACCACACGCGCAGGCTCGCTAACGTCGCCATTACGCGACCGTTTCGGTATTGTTCAGCGCCTTGAGTTTTACAACGTAAAAGACCTCACCAGTATTGTGGCAAGAAGCGCCAGCTATCTTAATTTAGACATGAGCGAGGAAGGCGCGCAAGAAGTGGCACGTCGCTCGCGGGGCACGCCGCGTATTGCCAATCGTTTGTTACGCCGTGTTAGGGACTATGCCGAAATCAAATCTGACGGTACTGTGGTCGCTGACGTTGCTGCTAAAGCTTTAGATATGCTTGACGTAGATAAAGAAGGTTTCGATTACATGGACCGCAAATTGCTTAGTGCTATTATCGAGAAATTCGATGGGGGTCCAGTAGGCTTAGATAATTTAGCGGCAGCCATTGGTGAAGAAAAAGAAACGATTGAAGACGTGATAGAACCTTTCCTTATTCAGCAAGGGTTTCTTCAGCGCACACCGCGCGGTCGCATAGTGTCTCAGCGCGCCTATCTTCATTTTGGTTTCACACCGTCTGAATAGCTTCTAATCCCAGATTAAACGTGAAGACGTTCATCTTTTAAGCCTAGCTGGATTGCTGGGCTTTTTTTGGTATGGCCTTGCTCAGGTTGCGTTGTTTTTGAATGTTTACTGATGTGAATATCGAGAGTTAAGCGCAAGCGAAATTCTCTTTAACGAATGCTGAGCAAAAAAAAGCCCGCTCAAGTGAGCGGGCTAAAACAACAAGTGTTGAAGGAAATAAATCCAGGGAACTCATGTCTAACAGGAGAAAAACTCTTGCATGACCGTGCTAAGCACCATCACGCTCTGTACGACTGATGCTGTGCATTATAGGGAGCACAGAAAAAAGCACAATTGAGTAAAATTGTTGTTTTTCATTAGAAAAACTAATGTGTTAATTGCGTGTTTAATATTGGTATACTTTTGATTAAGGGTAAGCTTTGATAGGGGGTGTGGCTCTGTTTTGTTCTGCATTTTATCGCGCAAAATAGTTGGTTTACCCTCCGTTTGGATTATTTAATTTTAAGGTGAAGGAATAGTTATGCATTTACATCAGGTAAGAGTGTATTACGAAGATACCGACGCAGGCGGTATTGTGTATTATGCGAATTACCTTAAGTTTATGGAGCGAGCCCGAACTGAGTGGCTTCGCGGGCTCGGGTACGAGCAGGATACACTAATGGAACAATCCATCGCTTTCGTCGTCAAACACGTTGAAATGCATAACTATGCGCCAGCACGGTTTAATCAGCTGTTGAGTATTGAAACTCGCGTTGTAGAATTGAAAGGCGCTAGTATGACGTTTCAACAAATTATTAAAAATGAACAAGGCATTACTTTAGTATCCGGAAATATTAAGGTTGCCTGCGTCGATTTGGCTGTTATGAAGCCGAAAAGATTACCACGTACTTTGTTAGGGGAAATTTCGCGTGTCATCTGATCTCACTTTTATTGGCTTGTTTTTACAAGCGAGCTTTATTGTTCAATTGGTTATGCTTTTACTATTAAGCGTGTCTGTAGCCTCATGGACATTTATCTTTCAACGCAGCAAGGCGCTCTCAGCTGCACGTAACGAGATGCGTCAGTTTGAAGACAAGTTTTGGTCAGGCGCGGATCTCAACCGCCTTTATCAAGAATTATCAGCACGAAACAACCTAACGGGTATGGGCAGTATTTTCTGTTCTGGCTTTAAAGAGTTTGTTCGTCTTCGCAAATCAAATACTGCCACCAACGGTATTGTAGATGGAACATACCGTGCTATGCGTGTTTCTATGTCTCGTCAGGTTGAAGAACTAGAAAGCCGCCTCCCGTTTTTGGCTACTGCTGGTTCTATTAGTCCATATATCGGGTTGTTTGGAACGGTGTGGGGCATCATGAACGCGTTCATAGCGCTAGGTGAAGTACAACAAGCCACATTAGCTATGGTAGCACCAGGTATTGCAGAGGCATTGATTGCAACCGCAATAGGTTTATTTGCTGCGATTCCAGCGGTTATTGCTTACAACCGCTTTAGTCACCAAGTTGAAAAGCTAGAAAATAGCTATGGCAACTTTATGGAAGAGTTCTCAGCGATTCTTCACCGCCAAGCGGTTGCTGCGCAAGCACAACAACAAGCCTAAGCGTTTACATTCCAAACGGAGGACTTGTTATGTATGTAAGAAAACGCCGCAGACCGGTATCAGAGATAAATGTAGTACCTTACATCGACGTTATGTTGGTGCTGCTTATCATCTTTATGGTAACGGCGCCGCTTATTTCTCAAGGGGTAAAAGTTGATTTGCCTAAGGCGAGCGCTAACCCTATTGAACAGGAAGATAACCCACCTATTATTGCCTCGGTCGATGTGAAAGGTCGCTATTTCCTGAACGTGGGAGACGACCAGGAATCGCCCATAAGCCAAGATGAACTAGGTGCAATTGTTAAGGCTCAACTCACTAAAGAGCCGAACACGCCGGTGGTAGTGAAAGGCGATGGGCAAGTGGCGTACAACGAAGTAATACAGTTAATGGTATTGTTACAGCAAGCGGGCGTGCCTTCGGTAGGGTTAATGACCGATCCGGTTGAGTAATATAGATATGACCAAACCTGAAGTGTCGAACAGCACTGAGACTAAAAAGGCGTCTTCAAAAGATGACGGGAGCGCGGGGGCGCAACACAAAGGTAACAAAGCAAGTAAAATAACCCCTGAGCAACTTGGTTTGTATAAGTCGTTAGGACTGCATGCAATTATTGCTGCAGTGTTGCTTATTAGCGTCAGTTTCTCGCCGGAACCGCTCCCTAACGCGCCTTCTAATGCACCTGTTATAGAGGCTACCTTTATTGATGCGCAAGCAATAGCCGACCAGAAAAAGGCTCAAGCACAAGCCGAAGCGCAGGCGCGGGCCGAAGAGCGAGAGAAGCAAAGGAAAGCACAAGCGGCCGCTGAGAAGAAGCGTCAACAACAGTTAGCAGCCAAGCGTGCTCGCGAAAAGCGAGAAGCTAAGGCCGCCGAAGCGAAGAGGCAAAAAGAGTTAGAGCGCCTTGCCGCGCAAAAGGAACAAGCGCGCAAAGAGCGGGAGGCTAAAGCCAAAGCTGAGGCTGAACGTAAGAAGAAAGAAGCGGTCGAACGTGCTGAAATGGAAAGGATCATGCAAGAGCAGTTAGCACAAGAGCAAGCGGCTCAGCAAGAACGCAGGCGAAAACAGGTACTGACTGAAGTAGAACGCTATACGGCGCTTATTCAGCAAACCATTAAACGCAATCTGTATTCTGACGACAGCTATAAAGGTAAAACTTGTCGCTTGAATATTCGGTTAGCGACAACGGGGTTTGTAACCAGCATTCGTGTGCTTGGCGGTAACGATGCGTTGTGCAGAGCGGCCGAAAGTGCCGTACGCCGTGCAGAAAAGTTACCTGTGTCAGATGCGCCAGACGTTTACGAGCAGTTAAAAGACATTACTTTAAAAGTGGAACTATAGTGGTATGAAAAAACTAGGTTTATGGATAGCGCTTATTACGATGGCATTTAGTGCCAACGTGTCTGCATCCTTAGAAATTGTGATAACCGAGGGCGTTGATAGTGCTCGCCCCATCGGTGTTGTGCCATTTAAATGGAAAGGGCAGGGCAGTATGCCCGGCGATATTTCAAAAGTGGTGATGGCCGATTTAATGCGAAGCGGGAAGTTTAACCCGGTATCTGTCGACAAGATGCCACAGTTTCCTGAAACCGCAGAGCAAGTGTCTTACACCGCGTGGGCGACACTAGGTGTAGATACAGTATTAGTAGGTAGTATCGAACCTCAGGGCGGCGATCGTTTCCTTGTATCTTACGAACTAATTGATGTGCTTAAAGGCCAAGTAGACAACGGCCAAGCCAAAGTGCTTAAAAACGGAAGCCTAGTATCAAGTAACAACCATGTTCTTGCTGCCCGCCAAGCCGTGATTAACGGTCGCGATTTTCGCCAGTATGCGCACCGAATTAGCGACATAGTGTACGAAAAGCTTACTGGCGTGCGTGGCGCGTTTCTTACCAAAATAGCGTACGTTATTGTTCGCGACCGCGATACGGTAGAAAAGCCGTATCAATTAGTGATTGCCGACTATGATGGTGAAAACGAAACCCGTCTGTTGTCTTCGCCTGAGCCGCTCATGTCGCCAGTGTGGTCGCCAGATGGTGAGAAGCTGGCCTACGTGAGCTTTGAGAACCGCAGACCGCAAATTTTCATCCAGGATATATACACCAGTGAACGTACGCGCATTACTGACTTTCCAGGAATAAACAGTAGCCCTACATTCTCGCCAGATGGCAAGCAACTTGCTATGGTTTTATCGAAAGATGGAAACCCTGAACTCTATGTGATGGACTTAGCGACGAAAAACCTTCGTCGAATTACACGCAATAGAGCGATTGACACGGAGCCTGCATGGCTACCCGATGGCAGCGGTTTAATATTTAGCTCGGAACGGGGTGGTAAACCCCAGATATATAGCGTAAATTTAAATTCTGGGAAAGTAAGGCGAGTTACCTTTGTCGGGGAACAGAACCTTGGCGGCACGCTATCCCCAGACGGTAAGCAAATGATTATGGTTAACCAAACTAATGGGAACTATCATATTGCTAAGCAGTCTTTGGATGGAGGTTCACCACAAGTACTGACACGGACGTACTTAGATGAATCGCCTAGCGTAGCGCCGAACGGAAGCATGATTATATACAGCACCCTTCATGAGGGCACCCAAGTGTTGTCGTTGGTTTCTCTTGATGGGCGTTTTAAAGCTAGGTTACCAGCAGCCAATGGGCAAGTTAAATCGCCAAGTTGGTCACCATTTTTGTTCTAACAATTTAACGACTAAACAATAAAATTTAAGGATTAGTAGGATGCAAATGAATAAAGTGATGAAGAGCTTCATTATCGCATTGCCAGTAGTGACAATGATGGCATGTTCTTCAGGCCCTAGCGAAGAAGAGTTGGCAGCAGAGCGTAATCGCCTAGCACAAGAACAGGCAGCAGCTGAAGCAGAAGCGCAACGCGTTAAAGCAGAAGCGGCTCAGCGCATGCAGCGTCAAGAAGAAATGGTTCAGCAAGAAATGGAAGCGCTGAAAAACGAACAAACCGTTTACTTTGACTTTGACCGCGCAAGCATCAAGCCAGAGTTCCAGCGTATTCTAGACAAGCACGCGACGTTCTTGGTGAAAAACCCAAGCATGAAGGTAACCATTGAAGGTCATACTGACAGCCGTGGTACGCCAGAGTACAACATCGCGCTTGGCGAGCGTCGTGCACAGTCTGTTGAAACTTACCTACTTAATGCTGGCGTAAGCAGCAGCCAAGTAACAGTAGTTTCATACGGTGAAGAAAAACCAGCAGTGATGGGTTCTACTGAGTATGCATTTGCTCAAAACCGTCGCGGAGTGGTTGTATACCGCTAATGACTTTTCTAGCGAATAAGACATTAAAAATGGGCGTCACGTTAAGTGCCGCCCTTGCTGTTTCTACCGCATTTGCGCAAGCACCTGTGGTAGACGCCAACGGCGGCAGTGAATTAGAGCAGCGCATCGCAGTGCTAGAGCGTATTGTAAAAAGCCGTACTGAAATGCAGCATAGACTGCAAAGTCAGCTAGACAACATGCAAATGGAAGTTGACCAGCTGCGTGGTGCGGTAGAAGTGAATACTAACGAGCTTCAAAAAGTACTAGAGCGTCAGCGTGAGCTTTATCTGGAAATAGATAAGCGCGTAGAAGCACTCAAGCAAAGCGGGGCACTACAAGGTAGTGCAATGCCTAGCGCGGGGGGAGATTCGGGCTCTGTGAGCTCTCCAGCCGCACCTACGCCTACGCAAGCGCCTCAAGCGGGTGAAGATGAAGCCTATGAAAATGCGGTGAATCTGATCCTTAAGTCGCGAGAGTACGATAAAGCCATTCCTGCGTTTCAATCTTTCATTTCACGCTTCCCTAACAGTGGTTATGCGCCAAATGCACATTACTGGCTAGGGCAACTGCTTTTTAATAAACAGCAGTGGAGTGAGGCAAGCGAACAATTCAATATTGTAGCTAATCGCTTTACCGATTCGACAAAGCGCCCAGATGCATTATTGAAATTAGGGGTCATTGCTGAGCGAACGGGTGATAGTGCGACGGCAAAACAGCTGTTCCAACAAGTTGTGAATGAATACCCAGATTCTTCGGCAAAACGCCTCGCAGAGTCTCGATTAAATAACTTGTAATGAACAAAGCCTCTTTTAAAGAGGCTTTTTTATATTTTAGCCATTTTATTTTTTCGAAAAAAAGCATCTAGACTGCGTTTTTATTCCGCACTAAAACATGCTTACTTTCGTACTAAATCTACTAAACTCATTTATTACTGGTATAAATACCCAGCGATTTGTTTTCATTTTGACCGTTTAGTCGTATTTTGACAGAAAAATGAAAATAAAAGGACGTTATGGGTTGCGTCGAATAAAAATCTGAGTATTATATGCCGCCGTTGCCAAGACACAGGCAACAACAGGAAAGAAAGGGTCGTTAGCTCAGTTGGTAGAGCAGTTGACTTTTAATCAATTGGTCGCTGGTTCGAATCCAGCACGACCCACCACTTTCTCTCCTAGCAACAAATGATGGGTCGTTAGCTCAGTTGGTAGAGCAGTTGACTTTTAATCAATTGGTCGCTGGTTCGAATCCAGCACGACCCACCATCATTTGAAATTGCTAAACTTATCTATGTGTCACTTGATGGGTCGTTAGCTCAGTTGGTAGAGCAGTTGACTTTTAATCAATTGGTCGCTGGTTCGAATCCAGCACGACCCACCATCAAGTCTCAAACAAGCACTCACAACACATCACTTATCAGTTTCTTTTCTATCTTTAAAGCTTTCTAATTAAGTACTGCAATTCATCTCATTGGTCTTTGATCTGGTTTACGCAACCCCATGTAGTAGAACAGGTAAGCACAAATATGACTATTTAATTACGCTAATGTTGATTAGGTAGTGTGTAATTTTTATGACAGTTGGGTATAATCCGCACCCTTGTCGCAACAGAGATGTAGGTTAATGTCAGTAGCATTTCGAGTGGATCAGGTAGAGTACCCGTTCCCAGCAAAACCACAGCCATTATCAGAAGCACGCAAAGCTGAGTTAAAGGCAGAGATTAAAGCCTTGCTAAAGGCCCGTAACGCTGTGCTTGTGGCGCACTATTACACCGATCATGAAATTCAAGCACTCGCTGAAGAGACTGGCGGCTGCGTAGCTGACTCGTTGGAAATGGCCCGCTTTGGTAGAGATGTAGAAGAGCAAACATTAATTGTTGCTGGCGTTCGCTTTATGGGCGAAACAGCAAAAATTCTTAGCCCTGAAAAAACCGTGCTAATGCCTACACTTGAAGCGACCTGTTCCCTTGATATTGGTTGCCCGGTAAAAGAGTTCAGTGAGTTCTGTGATCAACACCCTGATCACACTGTAGTGGTTTACGCGAATACGTCGGCGGCGGTAAAAGCGCGCGCTGATTGGGTAGTAACGTCAAGCATTGCCCTTGAAATCGTTGAGCACCTAGACAGCCAGGGCAAGAAGATCATTTGGGGGCCTGACAGACACCTAGGCTCGTACATTGCAAAACAAACCGGTGCCGACATGTTAATGTGGCAGGGCGAGTGTATCGTTCACGATGAGTTCTCTGCGCAGAAGCTTGCTGATATGAAAGCCTTGTATCCAAACGCGGCCGTACTGGTTCACCCAGAATCACCAGCCAGCGTGGTAGATATGGCCGATGCGGTTGGCTCGACAAGTCAGCTGATAAAAGCGTCGCAAACCATGGATAACGATACCTTTATTGTTGCCACCGACAAGGGCATCTTTTATAAGATGCAACAACTGACCCCAGAGAAGACGTTTATAGAGGCTCCAACGGGCGGTAACGGCGCTACGTGTAAAAGCTGTGCTCACTGTCCTTGGATGGCAATGAACGGCTTAGAAGCGATTAAGGCGTCTTTAACGGGCGAAAGTGATGGCCATGAAATCTTCGTCGATGATGCGTTGCGTAAAGGTGCATTGATTCCCCTTGATCGCATGCTTAACTTCTCGGCCGAGTTAAAAGCAAAAGGTGGCCTTTAGCGCACGTTTTATAAGCACTTGTTGAATAATTTCCAGCAAGTTCTTGATTAAGCGCGCGGCTTTACCTACTATACGCGCGCTCAAGGATTTTCGTAGTCGAAACTTTCTTGATAAAAAATTTGGAGAGGTGGCTGAGTGGCTGAAGGCGCACGCCTGGAAAGTGTGTTTAGGGTTAAACCTAACGAGGGTTCGAATCCCTCTCTCTCCGCCAAATACAAAGAACCGGCTTTACGCCGGTTTTTTTGTGCCAGCTTCGCAGGGCAAAAAAAAAGAAACTCACGTGAAGTGAGTTTCTTTTGGTAATAATAGCGCTGTAAATAAGTTACTTCGCAACTTGCTGATGTACTTTGATTAGGTCAGGAAGCTTTTTCGCGTAAATCGCTTTCTTTGTACCTGGGTGAAGTAGTTGGCTTACGAAAGTACGTAAGAAACCAAGTACGAAGGTTTGAACACGGTCAGCGTCTGCTTCGCTAGGGTTAGCGATAAGCGTTTCTGTTTCCGCTTGTACCTTATGAACAATCGGGTCCATCGTGTCTTTACCTGCAACTAGGTCGTTGCCTGTTACTACGCCTTTGCCAAGTAGGTCACGTACTGCGTCATAAAGGTCTGCTGAAACCGCGTTCGATTGGCCCCAATTCGCAATGTTGTACTCTTGTGAAATCTTATCTAGCTCAGCAGTTGGATCGCTAGATTTCAATAGACCTTCAATAAGTTTGTGCGCTTCAGTTTGTTTTACAGGTGTTGATAATTCTGACATTTTTTACTTGATGAAATAGTGAAAAGGCGTTTTATAAATACTTTTCTATTTGCTGTCAAGGTGGCTGATTTTTTTGCTCTAACTATCAATACATTACGTTTTCGGCACTTAATGGTTTAACGCTTGATAACCATTAAGTGCTTGTTGTATTTTTACAGCACTCTACTTACATTTAGCGGGTAGCTATTGTGCTAGGCAGACATTCTGCTTTCGTTTTTGTCTGCCTTTGCCTGAGCAGGTAGGGACAGTGTGAAAGCAGAGCGCTTCGCCTGAACGTTTTCACTTAGCGTATTGTTAAGCCTTGCTGCAATACGAATACTGTCCTCGTTTGCTTCTTTTGCTAGTTTTGCTTTTGTAAATGCCGCTACGCTTTCGTAATGCGTTTGTGCCTTACCCTCTGCTTCTAAGAAAGCCGCACCGGCGTACTGGCCAAGTTTATAGTCGTGGCAAAGCTGTGCATCACTGCTGCCAAGAAGTTTGCTTTGCAGTTTCTTAGGTGCAAAAATTTGAATGACTTCTACACCCTCTGGTGGATTTTCAATAAACGCCAACTCTTTTTGATAGGCGTGCTCATGCTGCAGAAGATAATCAATGGTCTTCGGGCATGTCCCCGTTGCGCACATAACCGCGCTTATTTTTTGTAGCCATGGCGACTGTGCTTGAAACCCTTCATCTACCGTACGAATCACGACAATTTTAGTCGCCCCTCGTTGGTAGGCTTCGGTAACTGGCAAAGGTGCAGCTAGGCCGCCGTCTAAGTAAAAATCGGTGTTAGCTGCTTTCTTCGCTTCGATTTCGGTATGTAGCGGTACGCCTTGCTTATAAAGTAATGGTAAAGCACTTGACGCTTTGATTAGGTCAACCCAGTTATTTTGACTTTTCATCGGGTTCAAAAAGTAGGCTTTTCTATCTCGCGCATTAGTTGCTGTAAACAGAATTTCTCTGTTGGCCACATTACTTTTTGCCGTATCTAGGTCAAGCAAACGATTCGCTTCTTGGGTTTTTTGAAAGTACCAGTCTAAATCGACAATGTGCTTGCCCACTAAGCCGCGTCCCATCTGGAAAAACCGCTTGTGTCGCGTTAATCCTCGAATAAGTCGCTTGGCATAGCCCTTCTGACGGGCTACAAAGCTTGTTAAGTTTTGCGAGCCTGCCGACGTGCCAATTAAAATATCGAAAGGGTCGTGGCCAGCGTCTAGCCATGCATCAAGTACCCCTGCCGTAAAAATTCCCCGTTGGCCGCCACCTTCCGCTACCAGGGCAACTTTGCCACTTACAGTGTCTTGAGCGTTACGAGTATAGGTAGATTCAGATGCAGGTTGTTGACACAACATGGTAAGCCTCTATTTGACCATATGTTAATTGACTACTTGGTCTAATTGTAGAGAGATCAACCTGACTATTAAAATTGAAAGAACGAATCGGTGTGATAGGAAATAACTGATTTGAATGCGTTTTTGTTATTTATTTGTGGCTTTTTTGTTTACATTACGATCAGCTTCGCGCTACGTTACGTGATAGCTAGCGCGAGGGCCTAAGACAACATGCTAATCCCATAAGCGTGATCTAAATTTATCAAAAGCTCGATGAGATGCGAGTGTCATTCAGGTGTTAGCACTTAGTGAAATGCACTTAGGCATAGCGGGTTCAGTAAAGCGCGTATTATTTTGACAAAAGACGACTATAGGAAGTGAAGATGACAAAGGTAACTGTGTTAGGGGCAGGCAGTATTGGCTGTTATGTTGCTGGATGCCTGCTGTCGTCGGGCGCTGTACCTAGTTACGTCAATAGCATAACGCTCATCGGGCGTGAACGGTTACAGCAAGATATTGCCAAGAACGGAATTAAAGTGACTGACTGGCAAGGGCGCAAGCAAATTGTAAACCCTGAACACGTCACTTTCGCTTTGGATAATAAAAGCCTAGAAGACGCTGACTACATTTTACTGTGCGTAAAAAGCCAAGATACCGCCCATGCTGCAAAAATGATCAAGCAGTGGGCCAAACCAAGTGCGATTGTTATTAGCTTGCAAAACGGAGTTTCTAACCCAAGCCGGCTTCGAAAGTATCTATCGCAGGAGGTTATTGCAGGCATGGTTCCTTTCAATGTGTTCTACAAAGGGCAGGGGCACTTTCATTGCGGTACGGAAGGAAACTTGGCACTCGAAGATCCGCAAGGGCTGTGCAAACCGCTAATTAGTGGTTTAGAAAACGCATCGTTGCCGGTAACGGTTTATGAGGATATTGTCGCCGTGCAATATGGCAAGCTTATTATGAATTTGAATAACGCGGTGAATGCCTTATCGGGCGTCCCCTTGAAAAAACAATTAGGCGACAGGCAATACCGGCGGGTTATGGCACAGGTACTAAGTGAAGCGTTAGAGGTACTTAACGCTGAAGGCATTACCCCTGCAAGAACCGGAAAGGTCATCCCTCAACTAATGCCGACAATCATGAAATTGCCCAATTTTCTATTCAACATTGTAGCGGCATCGACGCTCAAGATAGACCCCGAAGCTCGCTCATCCATGTATGAGGATTTACTGCTAGGAAGACGAACTGAAGTGGATTATCTGAATGGTGAAATTGTGAGGCTAGGGGAGAAAACTAAGATTCCTACTCCTGTTAATCGCCATATAGTATCTTTGGTAAAACAGTCAGAGCACGCCAAATCGGGAAGCCCCCACTTAGCGGCCAACGCGCTTTTAGGCCAATAAACTAGCGGCTCAACATTAAATATTACATTTTTATGTCATTTTTGTGTCAGCGCTCTTGAATCTTATACTAAAATCTATATCCTGCGCACAAATTTCCGTATTCTCAGTATGTTTTGCGTTTCAAATCTCAATTTTCATTATCTCTTTTTTTAGGGCTTTTCTTCACGTGGTGTCTACCGATTAAAGGTGTAGCCTCTGAAGAGTTGGCAATCTCAGATGTTGTACCTTCGGCGTATACAGGCAATGGCCTTAGCTATAAAAGTGACAACCAGCAGTTTTCTTTACGCGTTCGCGGGCGTATCCAGTTTCGCTACGCCAATCCAGGGGCTGGTCAACCTACGCAGCCCAGTAATTTCGACCACGTTGGTGGAAATCAATTCGGTGTTAACCGAGCGCGTATTAAGGTAGACGGCCATATCGGCAAACCTTGGTTCACTTACGGTATCGAATATGACGCCGCCGATCAAAGAACATTGAATGCCACAGTGGCGTTTGAAAAGTATGACTCGCTAAGCGCAAAGCTTGGTCAATGGAAAGTCGAATACTCAAGAGAACGAAGCGTAAGTAGCGGAGGTCAACAAATGATGGACCGCTCGATAATAAATAGGATATTCACGCTAGACAGACAAATGGGCGTCTCACTCTACGGTCACATTAATAAAGGCGGTGCAGCTAACGTTAACTACTGGGCTGGTGTATTTAATGGATCGGGTCGCGGTGAATATAGTAACCACGATGGTGAAGCGATGTACTCAGGTCGCTTACAGTGGAATTTCTTAGGCGAGGAGGTTAGCTTTGATAACAGCGATATTAAACGTTCATCTACTCCGAAAGCCGCGATAGCTATCGCAGGGGCTAAGTTTAAAAGTCAATTCACGCGTTTCTCTTCATCTGGAGCAGGTAATTTGACCAACTTTGATGAAGGTGAGGTTGAAGGGCAGTACGATATTCGACAATTTGTGATTGACGGCGCTTACTTTTACAAAGGCTTTAGTGCCCAAGCGGAATACCACGAGAAAAACATTGTTGATGTGGCTAATGATAATATCGAAACAACGTTGCGTGGATACTATATTCAAGCAGGTTACTTTTTAAATGCATCAATAAGCTGGTGGCCAAAGCCTTTAGAAATTGCTGTGCGCTATGCTACCTATTCACCTAATACTAGTGAGAAAGACGAAGAATTTTACGAAAAATCATTGGCCTTTAATTGGTTTTTTAAAGGTCACGACAACAAACTTACTGCGCAGGTAAGCAGAATCTCTCTCGATCAGTTCGACAATGAAGTCGGCGATAGCACAATCTATTCACTGCAGTGGGATGTGAGCTTTTAGCTTATAATTTCCCGTTGTCGTCTTTTAATACGCACACTACTTCTTATAAAAAACGCCTTACCAGTTAATGGTAAGGCGTTTTAGGTTTTACTGAGTAAAATTAAGTTTTAGTTTTGCTCAAGGACAATACGCAGCATTCTGCGAAGTGGCTCTGCAGCGCCCCATAACAGCTGGTCGCCCACGGTGAACGCAGAAATATATTCTGGCCCCATGTTGAGCTTACGAATACGGCCTACTGGAATAGACAGGGTACCGGTAACTTTCGCTGGCGTAAGTTCCCGCATGGTAGCATCACGGTCATCAGGAATAACTTTTACCCAATCGTTGTGCTTTGCAAGAATGCTTTCAATCTCGCTAACGGGTAAGTCTTTCTTTAGCTTAAGCGTAATTGCCTGGCTGTGACAGCGCATAGCACCTACACGCACGCAAATACCATCAATAGGTACTTCACTGCCTTGGATACCTAAAATTTTATTGGCTTCTGCTTGGGCTTTCCATTCTTCACGGCTTTGGCCTGAAGGAAGCTGAGAATCGATATACGGAATTAAGCTTCCGGCAAGTGGTACACCGAACTGCTCGCTTGGGTATTCTGCGCTTCGAATAAATTCAGATACTTGTTGATCGATATCCAATATAGCGGTAGCCGGATCTTCCACTTTGTCTTTTACATTAGCGTGAATGGCCCCCATTTGACTAATTAATTCACGCATGTGTTTAGCACCAGAGCCCGACGCCGCTTGGTAGGTCATTGGCGATGCCCACTCAACCAAGTCTTGCTCAAATAAGCCGCCTAGTGCCAATAGCATAAGTGACACGGTACAGTTACCGCCTACATAAGTGCGAATGCCCTTTTCAATGCCACTATCAATTTCTTTGCGGTTCACTGGGTCTAGTACAATGACTGCATCGTCTTTCATGCGTAGTGCTGATGCAGCGTCAATCCAGTAGCCCTTCCAGCCTGATGCCCGCAAGTCGTCGTAAACCGCTTTGGTATAGTCGCCGCCTTGGCAAGTAATAATAATATCTTGTTTAGAGAGCGCCTCGATATCATGCGCATCTTCTAAAACACCTGCATCTTTGCCAGCAAAATTTGGTGCTGCAATACCCTTTTGAGAGGTAGTGAAAAAGGTGGGCTCAATGTGCGCGAAATCTTGCTCTTCTTGCATGCGCTGCATTAATACTGAGCCAACCATACCGCGCCAGCCCACTAAACCTACTTTTTGTTGTGACATTAAATTGAGAACCCTTGTTACTAAATTGAAAAGTACCTCATTGTTTGCGTGCTTATTAAGCCAGCTTCACCAGTTTAAGCATGGTAATGACTTTTAATTGCTCAGCACCCAAACAATGGCGAACGCCGCTACCAATAGAGGGCGTAATACCTGTCGTTTTTATTTTTGTCCCCGCAGTCTAAGTGTTATTTATCGCGCTGGCTAGATGGTTTTTTATAAATAATCTGTTGGCGATATAAGCATGTTGAAAACGGTGCAATTGAAAGTAAGTATTATATAGATTTGATTGAAGCTGCTTTAACTAAAGTCACTATTATCGCAGGGAAGCTTGATTGGTAACCTAACGAAAAGGCTGTTGATGTATATGAGCAACATGCCATGTTTCGAACACAGTATAAGCGATAGAGAAAAGACAATGACAACAGTATTAATAACGGGCGCGACAGATGGAATAGGGTTAGAAACCGTGAAGATGTTGGGTAAAGAAGGTCACAACATTATTATTCACGGCAGGAGTAAAGCGAAGCTAGACAACATTAAAGGCGCGCAAGAAGCCCAATACCCAGCAAGTACATTTGCCGCTGTTCAAGCAGACCTTTCATTGTTTGATGACGTAAAGCAACTTGCTGTTGAGGTGAAAGCAAAATATAAACATTTATTCTGAACGCTTTGCTGAAGTTTCTGGTGAATATTTTGATAACGATCACAATACTTTTGCTCAGCCTCACCCTTTCGCGAATGACCCCGCACACGTAACTAAGCTTATCGAAGAGATGGAGGCGATCATTTCTGCGCATTAATATCGGCTCTCATCAATTCTATTTTTGATAGAAAAGAATAAAACGTTGGATAGCCGTCTCATTTCTAGTATTTGCGAACTTTATTATATAAACGGCCTAAAAATTGCTTTTTAACTTTTACCGTTTCCCTCACAATGTGTGGGGGAATCAGCACTTGTTGAGATACGCTTTACGGAAAACGTAGTTCTTAACAAATATTGTTAAAGTGAGGAAAGCATGCAGTACGATAGTCACACGAAACTTGCTACCACAACTGTATTTTTACATTGGTTAGTTGGACTAACCATTATTGGAATGCTCGCAACGGGCATTTATATGGCGGAAAACGGTGTATACACGCTTTATCCTTGGCATAAAGCCATAGGCTTCTTATTGTTGTTCGTAGCGTTAGCCCGCGTGGTTTGGCGTATGAAAAACGGCTGGCCATCCGCTGTGGCGAACTACAAACCCTTAGAGCACAAGCTTGCTACCGTCGTGCACTGGGTACTGATTTTATCAACGCTTCTAATGCCAATTTCGGGGCTAATGGCTTCTGTATTGGGTGGTCATGGTTTATCTGTTTTCGGTGTAGAGGTATTTGCTCCTAACTTTAGTGTTGATGACCCAGAAAAAACACTACCCATAAATTATGAGCTTTCAAAAGCGGGCGCAGCTATCCACTTTTACTTAGGTTATACCGTGATTGTCGCTTTATTGCTACACATTGCTGGCGCATTAAAGCACCATCTTGTTGATAAAGATGGTACGCTTAAACGTATGTTAGGTAAAACGATTAGCGAGTAGGCGCTATGTTGGTGTAACTTGGGTTGAAGCTTTGTAGCATCAAGACGATGGAACAGCTGTGGCCTATTAGACGCCAAGCACTCAATAACCTAAAATCCCAAAGCATTAATGCACATTTATGTATGCGCTAATACTGAGAGCCGAGTTGAATCTACTCGGCTTTTGGTTTTTCTGAATGAGCAAAGATAAGGTAGTCCTCTGGAGCCGCTATCTTATTTTGTTTCGCTTTATACATAGCAATATCCGCCAGTTTTATGAGCGCATGGGTGTTACTACTTGTTTGCGGGTAGAAAGCAACGCCCACGCTCATAGAAATTACGGTAGGCTTGGTATCATTATTAAAGTAGAAGGGCTGCTTTACCCCGTTGTTCACCTTTTCTATGACTTTTTGCACTGACGTCTCATCTTCCGCTTGAAGTAACAGAACAAACTCATCGCCACCCCATCGTATTGCTACGTCATTTTTGCGTATATTTTCTTTCAACTTTTCAGCAACGAAAATAAGTACTTCATCGCCTGCGTCGTGGCCGTAAATGTCATTAACCGCTTTGAACCCGTTTAAGTCTATAAGCGCTAACGCAAAGTGATGCTCTTTTCTCATCAACTTAGCAATAAGCTTTTCACCACCATTTCGGTTATAAATGCCAGTTAAAGCATCGAAGTCCGCTTGCAGCGCTAGCTTTTGAAGCTCTTGTTTTCGGCTTGAAATGTCATTTAACGTAAGCTGGTAGTAACGCTCGCCTTCGTCGGTCAGCAGCGGGCTTGCGATTAATTGCACCCACGTGACGTTATCGCTAACCGCAGATACGAGTTTATACTCGCCGGTAGCGAATTCATTTCGTGCAAAGGCCTCTTTGAGTGAGGCTTTCATCAACGTTGCGTTTTCAAATAACTCTTCGAGTAGTTCGCCATAGCCTTGCTTAATTCCAAGGCCAACCTTTTCTACCAAGTCATTGAATGCCTGGTTTCTAAGCTCGATAACCCCGTTTTCCGTCATTAAAACGGTTGCAGTTTTGGCATTTTCGAACAGCATCCTAAAGCGTTTTTCCAAAAATTCGATTTCTTCTCTTAGCTGCCGCTCTTGAGAGAACTGCTCCTCCACTTTGCTTAATAGCTGGTTGGTATCATCGACTAATACGCCTATCTCACTGCGGGCGTGATAATCTGGCACAGCAATGCGCTGTGTTGTGCCGGGGGTAATTTCGTGCAAGGAGCGGCTAACGCGGAGCATAGGTAAAATTATGATGTAGTAGGCGATAATTAACGCAACAATACCTACGACAAGTGCTTCCACGTATAGCGAATAGCTATTGTCGGTACTGATTGTCTCAGCTTGGCGGATAATATGATCAAAGTTTGGGTATATGTTTACTTCCGCTAATGTTTCTTCAGGTATAAACGGATGCCGTACTAAAAATACCCGAGGCTCAGAATTTAAGTTAATTGCCTCTGTTACATTGAATTGATAATAAAGAGCGTCACTTTTAATAGACGCCGCTAAAATTTTATCACTCTTAACTAAACCATTAATCGCCTCTTTAGCCAGGTCTTCATCTTCTAAGAAAGCCGCTATCGATGCGGTTGCACCAACAGTTCGGTAAAGCTCTTCGATATCTTGGTTCGCTTCACTAATTTCATGTTTGTAGGTGGCGCGATAAAAAAACTCTGCGGTGGTCAGCACCACTAGCATCGCAGCAATCACCAAAAAAAGTGCGAAACGAAAGCCTAAACCCTGAACATTAATCAAAACGATATACTACCTTCATTTTGTCGGTAACAGACGACTCATAAACATAGGCTAGGGCCGACTCATCAGCTTCAAGTCGCTGTCTAACATCATCTAGTGTCTGCTCAACTGCAGGAGGTTTCACTCGCCCGGAAAACTTCAATCTAGACCAATAGGCGTTAACACGGGCCAGCGGTAACCCAACTAATGCTTGGTAAAATTGAGCTTTTAGCTTTGCATCTAATTCAACATCAATGGGGGTTGCTTGCTTCCCGTTAGGAAACGCTGAATACTTGCCCATAAAAAGGTCAATTAAGCCTTTTTTATCTAATATCTGCACGTCATTCTTTTGATTAGTAACAACCACAATTGTGTCTGATACCTGTGCTGCACAAGAAAAGCTAGTAAATAAAAGCACTACTGTAACGATCAAGGGGGAGCGGCTAAAAAATTTCATGATGCCCCCTTAAAAGCTAAAGCTTAAAGCGAGGAAGAGGGTGTGCGCTACGCCTTCTTCATCATCAACAACGAGCCCATTTCTGGCTCTAAGACCTGTCCCCCGTGCATCTATATCCGTTCGTTCGACTTGGGCTTTGAACGCTAAATTCTCGCGTAAGTCCCAGCGCCAGCCGACCGATATGGTTTGTTGATTGTGAGCCAGTGTGCTTGCTACCTCTTCAACAAAAATAGCTAGTTCAGCAGTAGCAGGGATGATAGGAAAATTAGGCTGTTCTTTGCTTAGGAAATAGGTGTCTGTTTTTGCGAATGAAAAGAGGCCGTAAAAGGTGTGCGCACCATAAAGATAACTAACATTTAGAAAGCCATTAAAAGAGGGCCTTAGCGCTATAGACTCCGAGTCAATATGAGACAGCTCGCCAGACACCTCCCAGTCACCCAAATAGTGATTGGCATAAAGTGAGGTATATTGGATGGTGGCGTTGCGTAACTGCACCGAATTTGCAAAATCGCTCGCGCCGCTCCAGAAGGGTTGTAATAATGCTACCGCTGACCTTACTTGTGCTATGTCAAAATTATCATTCTCAGCTTCAGTCCGCGTGTGTTTTAGCGCCACACTCCAATCAAATGCCGTTAACTCTATTCCAAGAGAGCGCAGATCTCTAAATACAATTGGCTCGAATGCATTGCTAGAAAAGTCGCTTTCTCCTTCACCCCAAAAACCTTTAACGGAGAGATTGAAATCGCGATAACGTCTTAAATAGCTAATATCAGCCCCATCAAAACTTCGCGCTGGAACAATACCGTAAACTTCAGTCGGGACTTTTACCCAAGGGTAGGCAATAGAAACGTCTCTGGTGTCACTGAAATGGAAGATATCCGCTGCTAGCCTTCCCGCTCTTACCTGCCAGGATGGGGTGATGCCGTAGCGTAAAAAAGCCATTTGGGTGATAGAGTCTATGTTCTGCTCATCTTGCTCTCGATAAACAAATTGCCCTACGAAATCTAGGTCATCTGAAACGCTGTAATCGAGCTGTACGCCGATTAAACTTAGTGGTTTAAACGCAAAGCCGTCTTTTTTTGCATATTCTGCTTGTGAACGGTCGTTGCGAAACTGGTAAATTCGGGTATCGGCAGTGGCAGATGCTAGGGTACCAAACCCGCTAACTTTCAGCTTTTCTTGATCTGCTAAAACGCATTGCGCTACCAGTATACTTACTGCGGCCGCAATGAAAGTGAACGGCTTATTTATCATCTTTTTTCCCAGTTTAATGGTTGTTCCTACTATCGCTAACAATTTTATCTTTGTAAGAATTTTAGCTATTTCAAGCATAGTAAAGAAACGCAAGAACACATTAAAAATTTCCTATTTTTGTTTTAAAAACCGACGAGATACATGAAATAACGCAATTAAAATGGTGGCGTGTTCTACGCTACAATTCCACTGAGTTTTTCATCCCAGTATGGTGTGCCACTAAAGCGTTCGGCCAGATAATCAATAAATGCGCGTACCTTTGGAGCAAGCAAACGGTTAGTGGGGTAAACAGCCCACAGGGCACAGTCGGTGGCAAGCGGGTAGTCATGTAATACTTGTACAAGCTCGCCATTTTCTAGATACGGGTAGCTGCACCAAGTGGCGGTTAGTGTTAAACCGCAGCCTTGAATACAGGCGTCGCGTACGGCTTCTCCATTGTCCATTCGCAGGTGATTAGGTGTTTTAATTGAGATAGTGCCGTGGCTTCCTTTAAAGTCCCACACTTCTAAGCCGGTAAGATTTACGATTTTATGATTTTTAAGATCGGCCGGCGTTTGTGGCGCGCCGTTTTTTTTTCTATATAGCTTTTAGAAGCAACGATAATACGCTTGTCATCGGCGAGTTTCTTTGCATGTAAATTCGAGTCTTTTAGCTCTGCATCGCGAATCGCCACATCAAACCCGCCTTCTACCACATCTAAAATGCTATCGCTAAATCGGAAGTCGATGTTCAGTTTTGGGTATTGTTCCAAAAATTCGTTGATGGCAGGCACTAAATGCATACGACCAAACGACGCTGGCGCGGTTACCCGCAACGTACCTTGCGGGGTTTGCGCTCCGCTACCAACCGCCGCTTGGGCCGTTTCAATACTATCTAGCACTTCTTGTGCGTGGGGCAAAAATAGATTGCCTTCGTCGGTAAGCGATACTTTTCGTGTCGTACGATGAATAAGCCGTACACCCAAGGTGTCTTCAAGTTTGCCAATGTGGGCACTTGCCACAGCAGGAGATATGTTGAGCTCTCGCCCAGCAAGGCTGATATTCGCAGTGCTAGCAATACGCACGAAAAGCTTAAGATGTTCTATATTCATCGCAATTATCAATAAAATCTAAAAACTGTTTGCTTTTATAACCCCATTTGAAAAGCGCCAGTTGAAAAGTGCCAGTTAAAGCAGCGAGCTCTATCCATAACGTCTAAATGCTTTATAATTCTCTGTGCAAAGGAGAAACAAATGTGAATGAATATGCGCGGTATTTTAATGGCTACCCTTCAAATATTGTTGAACAAGCGCTTAAGCTTATTGAGAACAGTCAGCTTAAACATTACCTATTAAAAAAGTACCCAGAAGCCCATGCTATTACGACTGATAAGCTGCTTTATCAATATGCCACCGATGTTAAAAAGCGGTATTTAAAAAACGCTCCACCGTTTGGACGGGCCGCGTTTAAAAAGCAAGGTGATATGGTAACTAACGCGTTAGGCACGCACACGTATCGTATGCAGGGCAAAACGCGTAAGCATGATTTAGCCATTAATAGTGACTTGTTGTGTGCGCCCGAGCCGTTACTAAAGGCACTTGTCGTTCACGAATTAGCGCACTTTAAAGAAAAGGACCACAACAAAGCATTCTATAAACTCTGCTGTTACATGGAACCCTATTACCATCAGCTAGAATTGGATTTAAGGTTATTTTGCGTCGCTGTTTCATTGGGCGAAAACCCGTATACATAATGGCTTAAGATAAGTAAAGCGGTTATATTTGTACGTGGGTTAAAAATAAGATAGCGCTCACGAATGAGCTACCTGTAGTCATTGTGGAAGTCGCACCATATTATTGGTTTCAACTAAACAAGGAGTATCGATGGGCATAGCGAATATCATGTCTACACGGGTTGTCAGTGTTCACATGGATGATAGTTTACAGTCGCTAAGGGAGCTATTTGCTGCGACAGGTTTTCATCACCTTGTGGTAGTTCACGACAATAAACTACAGGGTATTATCTCAGATAGAGACCTGATGAAGTCGATTAGCCCTTTTGTCGATACGCTTAGCGAGCGCTTACTTGACCGAGCAACATTAGATAAACGGGCACATCAAATAATGACGCGAGAGGTGATAACGCTTAACCCAAGTGATTCCGTGTTTGCGGCCATTACGCTTTTTAACAATCACAAAATTTCCTGTATTCCCATCATCGATGGAGATAGTCACCCGGTAGGCATGGTGTCATGGCGCGATGTGATGAAGTTTATGCAAAGTAGGGTAGAGGCTAAGCGCTAGGTAAGTACACGCCAATCAAATATGGAGAACGCACTATAACGGTAGCAGCCTCCCTGCCAGAGTTTATGGAAATTCCAGCAGAGAGGCCCGCTCTGTGCAAACGCTAGCTTTTGCGATAGCTTACTTTAAACAGCAGGCTGTAAAGCACGGGCACCGCGATAAGGGTAAGCACAGTAGCAAACGCTAAGCCGCCCATGATCGTCACCGCCATATCAGCAAAGAAGGCGTCGAAGAGTAGCGGCGCCATTCCTAAAATAGTCGTCACCGCCGCTAGTGAAACCGGGCGTACACGGCTTATCGTCGCTTCAACAATGGCTTGTCGTATCGCTAAGCCTTCTTCTATTTGAAGGTCAATTTCTTCAATTAGTACTATGGCGTTTTTGATCAACATACCAAATAAACTTAAGAAGCCTAACAGCGACATAAAGCCAAACGGCATATCGGTGGCTAGCAAACCGGTAACCACACCCACTATCGCCATAGGCACCACAAGCCAAATAATAAGCGGCTGACGGGCGTGTCCGAATAAGAGCACGGAAATAATAAACATGACTAAGAACCCTGCAGGTAGGCTAGCACCGAGGGCCTTTTGCGCATCGCTTGAGCTTTCAAATTCGCCGCCCCATTCAAGTGAATAGCCCTGCGGGAGGTCGATATCTTCAATTACTGGGCGAATGCGAGCTAGCGCTTTGGCTGCGGTTTCATCATCGCCAGGCTCCGCCTCAACAGTAATAGTGCGAACGCGGTCGCGGCGGTGAATGCGCATTTCTTCCGTCATCAGCTCTAAACCTTGCGAAACCTGTGTAAAAGGCACGTACTGGCGCTGTTGGGTGCTCCACACTTGCGATTCGCGGATAGACTGCAATTCGGTGTCTTCGGCCTTACCCATTTTCGCAACAATGCTATAGGCATAGTCGCCGTCTTGCACCGTACCTAGCTGAACGCCGCTACTTGCGTACTGAATGGTTTGGCTGAAGTCGCTATGGGAAACCCCAGCAATTCCTGCATTGTAGTTGTCGTATTGCGTATTAATGGCAAAGCCTTTTTCGCGCCAGTTATGGCGTATATCTTTAACCTGTCCATCTTCAAAAAGCCGGGCTTTTGTTTCTTCTGCAAGCTGTCGCAGAACGTCGGCATCCGGGCCAGAAAAACGGGCTTCTAATTTAGCGCCGGAACCCGGGCCAAACTGCATGCGTTCCATGTAAAAGCTTGCATCGAAATCTAGGTGGGTAAGTTTGTCTGCAAGCGCCGATTGAATAGCCGGAATATTTTCAAGTTCATTAGCCCGTACCATGAAAAATGCGTAGTTTTCATTAGCACTTTTAGGCGCATACGTTAGAGTAAAACGATCGGCACCTTGCCCAATGAAGGTGGTCACCGCCGTTACGTTTTCCATTTCCAATATGCGTTTCTCTGCTTCCTTAGCAACCTCTTCAGTGGCGCGAATATCACGGTCTTGAGGGCCCCAGTAATGGACAAAGAAGAGTGGCGCATTAGACGGCGGGAAGAACCCTTGCTTAACCATGCCAAAGCTGCCGTAGGCCACAATAGTAATGACAAACAACGCACCAATGGTTATCCAGCGTAGCCGCAGCGCACTTAACAACGTACCTTTGAACCATTTTTGCATGGCCGAGGGCTCATTGTTGTTTGTCTGATTGATGCCTTTACGGTAGAAGTATGAACCAAGTACAGGCACTAACGTCACCGCAAGTACCCAACTAATCATTAGGGATACCAGTACCACGGCGAACAAGGAATACAGAAATTCACCGGTAGCATCGTTAGAGAGACCAATGCCCGAAAACGCGGCAATACCAATTACCGTAGCGCCTAAAAGCGGCCATTGGGTGCGTTTCACGATAAAGCTGGCAGATTCTTTTGCGGTGGACCCGGTTGCCATGCGAAGCATCATGCCTTCGGCTACTACAATAGCGTTGTCTACCAACATCCCCATAGCAATAACCATAGCCCCAAGGGATATGCGTTGTAGCTGAATATCCATGAGCCACATGATGAGAATAGTGCCAAGTACGGTAACCAACAGTACGGCACCTACTACAACGCCAGAGCGCCAGCCCATAAATAAACACAAGGTAAGGGTAACAACCGCCACAGACATAACCAGATTATTAATAAAACCAGTTACAGACTCATCAACTACCGAGGCTTGATCGTAAATTGGGGTTAACGTAATACCGACGGGCAGCTCTTGCAGCAGCTTTTCTACTTTCGCGTTTACACGTTCGCCTACGTCTACAATATTAACGTCGGTGAGTGCCGACACCGACAGGGTAAGGGCTTCTTCACCGTTATAGCGCACGTGAACTGGCTGAATGTCAGCAGGCTCAAGTTTTAGTGTCGCAATGTCTGCAACGCGCAGCGAACGGTTTGTGCCCGGAACAACCACTGATAAATTCGATATTTCCTCAAGTCTGTCAGGGGCGCGCTCTACAATTAACCGTACGTTTTTTTCGTCTACTTTAATACGACCGCCGTTAAAGGGGCGCAAGTTATCCTCGAAAAGCGCGGCAAGATCAGGAAAAGAAATACCTAGGCCAGCGAGTTGGTAGGGGTTGATGTACGCCACAATTTGCTCTTTTTGAACGCCTGTTACATTAACCTTAGCTACGCCCTCTGTAGTAAGCAGGTCACGGCGTATAATGCGGGCAAACTCGCGAAGTTCTCGTGTGTCAAAATCCGGCGCACTTAGCGCGTAATAAAGGCCGTATACATCGCCAAAATCGTCGAACACTATGGGGTCTTGTGTACCGGCGGGCAGTGAACTGGCGGTGTCTCGAAGGCGCTTTCTTAATTCATCCCAAATTTGTGGCAGCAGGTTACTATCGTACGTGCTTTTCACTTCAACCGTAATTTCAGACAATCCCGGAGAAGAGACAGAAGTCACCTCCTTTAACTGCGGCATTTGTTGAATAGCAATCTCTAAGCGCTCAGTTACTTCACGCTCTACTTTCTCAGCACTTGCCCCTGGGTAATTGGTGTATACCTTTACTTGTTTAATGGTAAAGGCAGGGTCTTCTAAGCGGCCAATCTTGCTCATGGCTAATACGCCGCCTAATAAAAGTATGACGACCATTAACCAAACGTTAACCGGTTTGTCTATTGAATAGCGTGCGATATCCATAAACTACTTCTCTCCTTGATAAGGAAGCACTTTCATATTTGCACGCATTTGTGTGGCACCGGCGGCGACTACTTTTTGTCCTAGAGTCAGGTTGCTTTGGCCATTGCTTTCTATGATCGCTAGTTCGTCTTCAATGTGCTTAACTTCGACCGTTTGTTTGGTTACCGAGTTAGACGCTTCGTTGTATACCCAAACCGAGAAACCCGCATCGGCATTGCCCACAAGTGACCTTACCGGAACAACTAAGCCTTCAGGGTATAAGCTACCTTGTAAGCTTACTTTAACCACAGCACGGGCGCCGGGTGTAAGCGGCAGTTCTTCACGAGGCTCCATAGCAAATACCACTTCATAGGTTTGCGAAACGGGGTCGGGTTGCGTGGAGTGCTCTACGTAATTCACTGGATACCACTGACTGCGGTTAGTGGCTAACGTTGCGCTGGCTTGCTTGATACCACGACCAATATTTGCAGTAAGTAAGCGCTCAGGCACATTGATATTGAAGTAAATCTTTGACACGTCTTGTAGGCGAGCAATGGGTGTACCTGCGGCCACAAAGCTGTTGTTCTCAACAAGACGCTGCGATACTTTTGCATCGAAAGGCGCGTAAAGTTGCGTGTAGCTTAAATCTTGCTCAGCATTTTTTAAGTCGATAACGGCAAGCTCATAGGACGTCTTTGCCGAGTCTAACGAACTTTGTGCCACCAATTTTTGCGCGAACATTTTTTCAATTCGGTCGAGCTCACGTTTGGCTTGTTCCAGTCGCGTCTTTGACTCATCTACACGGCGTTCAAAAGGCTTTCGGTCGATTGTCGCCAGCAGCTTTCCTTTACTGATATCACTGCCTGTTACAAGGTCGGTTTGTATAAGCCTACCTGATACTTCAAAACTCAGGTCGACGGTTTTTACCGCCGATACCACAGCGGGAAAGGTAAATTCATCGTAGTCAGGAATATTACTGACCGTGGCTAACTTAACATAGCGAGGAGAGGTCTGTGATTGCTCCTTTACTGGCTCTTCAGAAGAACAAGCCGTAAGGGCAGAAACCGACAATATGCTTAAAAATAATAGGTGAGTAAATCGCATTATAGGCATAAGTGCGTGTAATCCAATGTCAGGGTAAATAATGTATAGACGTGTGTACATTAAGTCTTCGTTACTTCACAAAGGCAGAAATAGACGAATTTTACTTAAAGTAAACTGGTGAGTGCATTTTAGTGCGGTTACATTGAAAAGTAAACTGTACGGTGTAGAATGGAAGCATATTAATATGAGAACAATGTTATGACGGGCAACACACGTACGCGAAGTGATGCAAAGCGCGAAGCTATTATCCAAGCTGCAACTCAGGCGTTTCAGGAATACGGGGTTAACGGCACCAGTATGGATAAGCTAGCTGAATTGGCTAACGTTTCTAAGCGCACGGTATACAACCATTTTGCTACGAAAGAAGACTTGGTAATGCATTTGGTGACTAAGCAATTTGAGGACGCCAAGCTAAGCGTAACGGTAGTGTACGACCCAGCCCGTGATTTATCCGAACAGCTGTGTGAGCTAATTTTTCAAGATATTGAGTTTACTGTTACCGAAGAGCACCTTGATATTGCACGGGTTGCCATTGGGCATTTCTTCTACGAACCTGAAAAACTTAAAGATGAAGTGGCGCAATTAAAAGCGCAAGAGACTGCATTGCATCGCTGGTTAAAAGCAGCAAAAGCAGATAATAAGATTGATTTCGATGACTTAAGCCGTGTTGTTGATGAAATTGACAGCCTAGTGAAGGGCCAGTGCTTTTGGCCCCAGCTTTTCAAAATAGAAGATTCCTTGAGTATCTCGCAAAAGCGAAACGTTGCTAAATGTACTGTTGACTTAATTATTAGCCGTTATGCGAGACTGTAACTAATTTAATGTAATGGCCCTTGTCACCAGATACGTTATCGTACCCTCTATCACATAAGTAACATTGTAGATTTGCTGTTTTCAATATTTGCCGACTTCTACGTGTTTTGTTCTGTTATTACATGTCTTCAATAGGCTCATTTCTTTATTTTTCAGGTGCGTGAATAGACTTACTGGCTATTCATTGTCACTTTCACTTCAGAATATACTTCAAAAACGGTGAAACAGACATATAGGCACCGTTTTTGTTTAAATTGTAATCTCCTACACTCCGCTCCACGGTCTAAATTAAGAAAATTTATAAAGAGTTTTTAAATTTTTCTGTTCTAGGGCTCGTCATCTTCGAAAATTTTCTATATCATCTCATCACAAATGACAACTATTATTATTTGCAATTGCAGACGCAATTAGAAGCGATGATAAATGCTCAGTAAATAATAAGGTTTATATAGTTGTAGAAAGAACACACAACACTTTAGAGAACACTTGGAGAGCAATTTTGAAATTCAAACTGACGAGTATTGCTACTGCGATAGTTTTGAGCCCTGCTGCGTTTGCTGCTGATATGGAAGATATTGAGAGACTAACGGTTGAAGGTAAATACCTTTCAGTAAATCAGTCAAATTCAATTAAAAGCCCAACGCCAATCATAGATGTGCCGCAAAGCTTGTCGATAATGACGGCTGAAGAAATTACAGCTCGTGGTATTACCAGCGTTGGTCAAATTATCGATTACACGCCAGGTGTTAATACCTCTCAAGGTGAAGGTCACCGCGATTCTGTGGTATTTCGTGGTGTGCGTTCAACGGCCGACTTCTACTTAGACGGTAACCGCGACGATGTGCAGTATTACCGTGCGCTCTACAACATAGAACAAGTTGAAATTCTTCGCGGGCCAAATGCGCTATTATTCGGGCGTGGCGGTACAGGTGGTATTTTAAACCGCGTATCTAAAAAGGCTAAAACCGGTGAGCAATTCGTTAACTACAATGTATCTGCAAACACGTTTGGTGCGTATAATCTTCAGTTAGATACCAACGTTGATACAGGCGACAAGTCAGCGCTTCGCATTAACGCCATGTACGAGAGTCTAGATAACCATCGCGACTTTTTCTATGGCGATCGCTACGGTTTCAACCCAACGGCACGCTTTGAAGTGAGCGACGACACCATCGTAGACCTGTCTTATGAATACATCGATCACGAGCGTTTTATTGACCGGGGTGTCCCGACTGCCAACGGAGAGCCAGTTGAAGCGTTTGAAGACATTGTATTTGGTGACCCTGAAAACAATTATCAAACCTTAGGTGCAGACGTGTTCCGTGCTAACGTTGAACATACGTTCTCTGACAACCTAAAAGGTAACTTTAACGCGTTTTACGGTGACTACGACAAAGTTTACTCAAACTTTTATGCAGCAGGCTACAATGCTGATGCTAACCAAGTAACGTTGGATGGCTACATAGATAATACCCAACGCGAGAACCTAATTTTATCTTCGAACTTAGTCGGTGAGTTTACAACGGGTAGTATTGAGCACACGGTTATTTTTGGCGGTGAGGTGATTAATACTAAATCGAATCAAGACCGCTTTAACACTGTATTTGACTCTACTGGCGGTGATAGAGAAACATTTAACATTTCACGCCCGTTAAGTTTCCGTGGATTAACTGGTACAAATGTTGATGGCGTGACAGTAACTGCAGACTTTTCTGATTTAAACGATGATACGCGCGTAGATCTAGATGTTTACTCATTCTACGTACAAGACGAAATTGCGTTATCAAAGAACCTTGATCTTGTGGTAGGTGCGCGTTTCGACAGTTTTGATATTGAGGTCTTTAACGCGGACCCTGACGTACTTGAGACGCGGAGTAGAAAAGACGAACAGGTGTCTCCACGTGCAGGTATTGTGTACAAGCCTCAAGAAAATATCTCAATTTATGCGAGCTACAGTGAGTCATTCCTGCCGCGCAGTGGCGAACAGTATGCAAATATTAATGGCGATGCAGATGCGCTTGACCCAGACACGTTCACTAACCAAGAAATTGGTATCAAGTGGGACTTCAATGACAGCATGAGCTTTACCGCGGCTATCTTTGAAAACGAACAGACGTCACTCGACAACGACCCGAACGACGTCGAACGCTTTATAGAAGTGGATTCAGATATTTCAGGTTTTGAAATCCAACTACAGGGATATATCACTGACAAGTGGCATATTACTGCGAACTACAGCAACCTTGATGGCGAAAATGCCAGTGGTGTTGCGCTTCGAGAGCTTCCTGAAAATACGATGTCGGTATGGACAACTTATGAAGTCAATGACGTATTTGGCTTTGGTATTGGTGCAACATATCAAGACGAAAGTTTTGTTGTAACAGGCGAAGACTCACCTGTACTACCTAGCTATACTCGCGTTGATGCATCAGCATATTACACGCTTAGCGACAAGACGCGTCTTCAGTTAAACGTGGAAAACTTAACCGATACGCTCTACTTCCCTAATGCGCAATCTACGCACCAGGCAACGGTTGGTGCGCCAATTAATGCTCGCTTGTCGTTGATTGGTTCTTTCTAAATAAAGCACCAACAATTGATATATTTATAGAAAGCCATTCCTGTGTGCGAATGGCTTTCTCATTTTAGGGTATTGTAATAAGTATCGATAACGAGCTTAAAAAACGTGCAGCAATTGTTGATTGTCCTTCACGCTATGCAAGTCAGCAAGTCAGCAAGTCAGCAAGTCAGTAAGTTAATTATTGTATTGGCAATGTTAACCTTGTTTGGCAAAGTCAATAAGTGTCTGTCCATCCATGCGATAGCCTAGCCACTCACTTTTGGGTTTCGCGCCAAGCGACTCATAGAAATCAATGGCAGGCTTGTTCCAATCTAAAACGCTCCACTCAAATCGACCGCAGTCGTTTTCCACTGCTATTTTAGCCAAATGCTGAAGCAGTAATTTTCCCGCGCCGAGGCCTCGAGAGGTAGGCGATACGTACAAGTCTTCAAGATAAAGCCCGTTTCGCCCTTGCCATGTAGAGTAGTTAAAGAAATAAACGGCGAAGCCAATAGGGGCATCATTGTTTTCACAAATAACGCAGTGAGCGGTGGCACCTTCACCGAATAATGTCTTTAGCAGCGCTTCTTCCGAGGCTTCTACTTCGTGTTCGGCTTTTTCATAAATAGCGAGTTCTAGAATAAACTGGCGAATTTGCGATATGTCGTTGGGCGATGCAGGTCTTATAGAAATGGAATTGCTCATTGTATTTTCCTTTCAATACATGAAAAAAATGAGCCTTCAAAGGCTCATTTTTACGTAACAGTACTCGTTTATATCATCAGCCAAAAAGGCTAGTCAATTAAACTACTTGGCTGAGGAGGGGGGGAGACAGTATTGTCGCTGCCATCAGACTTCCTCTTGCGCACAATTTTGCTTTTAATAAACGTATATGGAACATGTAAATCTAGCAGAATCAGGTATAAGCAAGGCACCAAAATTAGCGTAACCAACGTGGCATACAGAACGGCAAAACCCAATGCCGCGGCCATGGGTACAACGAATGCTGCCTGTAAGCTGGTTTCGAACATTATTGGCAATACGCCTACAAACGTAGTGATAGAGGTGAGAGTGATTGCTCTAAAGCGGGCAGTACCTGCTTCGGTAACCGCTTCTTTAATGCTGTACCCTTGAGCGCGGCGCTGATTTACAAAATCAGTCATTACCAGCGAGTCGTTTATCACAACACCCGCAGCAGCAATAAGGCCAAAGTTCGACATCATAGATAAGTCTAGCCCTAGTACAAAGTGGCCAAACACTGCTCCCGTAAAGCTAAATGGGATCACCGACATAATAATTAACGGCTGCCCATAACTTTTGAGCGGCACGGCGAGTAGGATATACACCATGATCATCGCGGCTAAGAAAAACAGAATTTGCTCGTTTTGCTGGGCTTGCTGCTCTTCAATATCCCCACCTAACTCGGTCATTACCGATGGGAATAACTCTTTAAGCTGAGGCAGAAGTTTATCCTGAATTTCAGTCACCACTTCATTCGGCTCAACTTTTTCCTCATCAATGTTGCCCCAAATGTATACGCTGCGGTAGCCACCTTCGCGGCGAATGTAGCTAATGCCGGGTTTTTCTTCTAGGGCTACCACGTCACCTAGCATAACTTCTTGTCCGCTTGGCGTAGTGATAAGTGAGTATTTTAAGTCTGCAAAACGCTCACGAGTAAGTTCAGGGTAGCGCACCATTACTTTCACTTCTTCGCCATTACGGATGACGCGCTGTGCTTCGCCACCGTAGAAGCCTGCACCCACTTGAGATGCGATATTCGAAAGCGTGAGGCCTAAGTCGTAAGCCACCGGAAGTAATGTCATCTGCACTTCTTTGCTTGGCGGGTCGATAGTAGAGCTTACATCGAACAGGCCTTCTTGCTGCTGAAGCATTTCAATAAACTTAAGACCTGCGGCGTTAAGGGTGTCGATATCAGGGCCGAAAAGTAGATAGCCAAACTCACCATCATCACCATCGCCGTTCACATCGTCAATCACGGTAAAAGACTTCATGCCGGTGATTTCAGGAATGGCTTCGCGCCAGCGACGCGCTAGTTCGAAGGTGTCAATAGGGCGGTCTTCTTCATTAACTAGCGGCGTTAATATACGCCCTTCGGTTCTGTCTTCATTAAACGCAAGGCGGTCTCGAATCATACCTTGGCCAAACTCATCAATAATTTGTTCTTCTACGTCTAAAATGGTCTGCTCAACTATTTTAAGCGCGTTGATGGTAGTCATGTCTGAAACGTTTTCATTCATCTCTATTTTTACGCTGGGGAAGTCGTGAGGCACTTTGGGATTTGGCACCATACGTACATAGTTTGCGCCTATAAGCCCGAGGCTTAGCATAAACATTGCTACAAACATCATCAGCACTGCCCAGCGCCACTCAATGGCTTTGGTAACGGTGCGTTTATAAGGGCCGTTTACAAATGCAAAGAAGCGTTTATTAAAGCGAGCACGCCAGCTGTCTTGCTTTACCGGAGAAAATTTAGTGTGAGCGAGGTGAGCGGGCAGGATAAGCTTCGACTCAATTAAACTAAATACCAAGCACAAGATAACTACCACTGCGATGTTATAGAAAAATGCACCTTCTGGCCCGCTGCTTAACGTAAATGGGGCGAATACAGCAATGGTGGTTAATACCCCAAATGTAGCAGGGGTCGCTACGCGCTTAGCACCGCGAACGACGTTATCTACCCCGCCGCCTTTGCTTTCAATTTCAGTATAAGCACTTTCGCCAATCACGATAGCGTCGTCTACTACAATACCCAGCACCATAATGAACGCAAAGAGCGATAGAATGTTAATGCTGACGCCGAAGACGGGCATTAGCATCATTGCACCTAGGAAGCAGACGGGGAGGCCGACCATTACCCATACTGCCAATCTGAATCGCAAAAACAGAGTTAGCATAAGTGCCACCAAAATTGACCCCTGAATGAGGTTTGACAGCATCATGTCTAGGCGCGCATTTAGGTAGTAGGTCATATCGACCAGTACCTGTAAACTTATACCCTGAGGCAAGGTTTCGTTTTTCTGATCAATATAGGCTTTTACCGTCTCTGCAACGGGAATGGTATTTTGCGTTTTTGTGGCTTTCACTGCGATGTAGATAGCGTTCATGCCATTGTATTTGAAGTAACGCTCACCCTCTTCAAAACCATCATTGATGTAGGCTACATCGCCTAACGTAACCTTTGCACCGCCAGCACCAATTTTAATTGGAATTTGCTTAAACTCATCACCGCTGTAGTATTGGTTTTCTACACGAACAGAGACGATGCCCGAGTTTGTTCTTAATTGACCCGCCGAGATATTCGCCGAGTAGCTGTTAATGGCTTGGGTAATATCACCAATCGTTAGCCCGTACTTTCTAAGCGTATCGGGTTTAACTTCAACAGCAATCTCATCATCTGGCGTATTAGCCTCAACAAGGGAAATAGAGCCTAACTGTAAAAGTTCATCTTCAACTTCTTTTGCGAGAACTTTTAACTCGGAAAGCGGTAAGTCGCCCACTAGGGGCATTTCAATAACTTGCTGTTGAAACTCAACTTGCGATACGTTTACTGGCTCCATGCCAGCGGGGAAAGTGGCAATGCTGTCTACGCGAAGCTTTACCTTATCTAGCACGTCAGTAAGCTCGGCTTTGGTGTCGATTTCTAACGTTACAGCGCCGCCACCTCTAAATGCACGAGAGACTGTGCGCTTTATTTCAGTAATATCTTTAACCGCTTCCTCCACTTTAATGAAAATACTTTCTTCAATTTCTTGTGGCGAGGCGCCCGGGTACGTTGCTTCTATAGTGATATAGTTTATTTCGATGTTGGGGAACATCTGGCGCTGAATAGTGAAGTAGCTCGCTATACCCATGATAATAATAAAGAACATGAGAAGGTTCGCCGCTACAGAATTTCGAGCAAACCAAGCAATGATGCCGCTTTGCGTGTTGTTTTGGTTATTCATGACAGCTCCTTAGTTAGCGCTTGCTGTCACAAGGTCGGTAGTGGTCTCAATTACCTTCACGGGCATCCCGTTTTGCGGGTACTCTGGAAGGCTCATTACAACCTTATTCGCGTTAAAGTCTCCCTGAATTAAAAAGTCGCCATTTTCTTCACGAACCACGGTAACTTTTTGTGACGTTAACCTATCTTCGTCATCCAGTGTCCATAAAAGACGATTGGTAATTAGCTCTTGAGGTACGCGGTACACGTCACTTAACGTTTTACCTTCAAACGCAATGGTGCTGTAAGAACCAAACTTTATAATTGGCTTAGATGAGTTGATGGCATAAGGGTCTTCAATTCGCGCGACGAAATAGCTCATACGCGTATTGTTGTCTATAACCCCTGTATCTCTGTGAATAGTGCCTTTAACCGTAGCACCTTGAATGTCATCAACTTCAATAGCGATTTCACTGCCAATGGTGTTGTCAGCAAGAAAGACGCGGTCAAAGCCAGCCACGGGGAAGGTTACTTCTGCGTACTCAATGTTATTAATTACGGCAACGGGCGTACCTTGAGTAACATAGTCACCGGTACTAATCCCCCTTGAAACAACTAACGCGTCATAAGGGGCTTTAACTTTGCAGTTTTCAAAATCCCGTTTCGCTATTTTAAGCTGGGCTTGTGCCGACTTTAGCGCTGCTTTCGCACTCATTACTTGAGGTTTACGAAGGTATAGGTCAGTGACGCGAGCATTGGGCATGGTTTTCGCTTCTCGCGCCGCAACGTCGGCCTGTGCTTGCTCTTGAATAAGCTGCGCTTCAGCGCTGGCAAGGTTTGCCTCGGCCATTAATAGCGCGGCTTCATAAGCATCGGCTTCTATTTCAAAAAGTGTTTCACCCCTTCTCACTAAACCACCGCTGACAAATTTGGAGTTCCATTGTTGAACCTCTCCCGATACCTGCGCCGCGAGGTTAGTGGTTTCTAAAGGCGTGATTTCACCGTAAGAGGTTAACTGCACCCGAACATCTTCAGGGGCTAACGCCTCAATAGTTACTGTGGGGCGAGTGTCAACATCTTCGGTAATTACTGAGTCAGAGGCAGAGGCTTCGATTCCTTTCATCCCAACGTAGCCTACTATTAAAACACCAATAGGTAGTGCAAACTTCATCCATTTCATAGCCAAATCTACTTTAATATCAAAAACTGCTTATAGTGTAGCGCTAAAGTGTTTCAGTAATACAGCGCAAATGTAACCAAACGTGAGTCAATTTTGTGTAAATTACATTTTCTTGTAGAGTTAAAATTAATCGTGTTGATAACTAATAAAGATTTAGCGACAAGGAAGTGTAGAGGCGGCGCAAACATGGTTTCGGCCGTGGTCTTTTGCATGGTATTGACGTGCTCCAATAGATTCACACACCCAGTTAAGAGATAATTATCTCAACTGGAGTGTATATGAAAACCCGAAAAAGCTACTCGAAAGAATTCAAACTGGATGCGGTGAGTCTGGTTACAGAACAA